>CABFVV010000101.1_pt1 | contig 33461 bp, 32 predicted proteins | sample 8864751 | NCBI WGS metagenome assembly CABFVV01 (sample SAMEA5735770, study PRJEB23740) | soil metagenome | biome: forest; feature: forest soil; material: soil | place: USA | collected 2013-10-13 | depth 0.1 m | reverse complement strand
GCCATTTGCTTCATCAATCTGATTCCCATCAAATCTGATGGGAATCAGATTGCACCCCTCCCGCCGCCACGAACAGACGGTACAAATCGAGCGCTTACAACACAACAACAACCAACCAAAAACAAACAACTACCAGACAGCTACTACAACTACGAACTGCTACTTCAACCGCCAACTGCTACTTCAACTACCAACCGCTACTTCAACTACCAACCGCCACTTCAACTACCAACCGCTACTTCAACTACCAACCGCTACTTCAACTACCAACCGCTACTTCAACTACCAACCGCCACTTCAACTACCAACCGCCACTTCAACTACCAACTACCAACTACCAACTACCAACTACCAACTACAACAACACACACTTACTACCAGTACTGCAACCCATTGGTACTACTGTCTTCACCATCAGAACTACTACAGCCACTACGAACTTCTCAACACCAGAGGAAACGCAGCGCCTGACTCGATGCAAAGGATTGACCAGCCGACTGTTCCGTTGCCATCGCGTTGTGCTGCGCCTCAGAAGTAACTTTACAAAAGTGTCACAGCGAATCGAATAGGAGCATTCTTAAAGCTCGCTTAGCTCCATAAGAATTTCTCAGACCAACGGCCATCAGAACAAGAATGCACACATAAAAAAACGCCACGGAATCAACTTCCGTGGCGTTCTCACAGACTTACCGCAAACGCCGCAATGCGCGCGGCGTCGCTTCAACCATCAACCTGTCCGCATGACTGCGCGCTCACCCCTTGCGTGCGTTTGCCGAAGCCACCGCCGTCATGTTGATGATCCGGCGCACGGTCGCAGCCGGCGTCAGGATGTGCACCGGCTTCTCAGCGCCCAGCAGGAACGGACCAACCGTCACGCCTTCGCCGCCGATCATCTTCAACAGGTTGTACGTGATGTTTGCCGCTTCCACGTTCGGCATGATCAGCAGGTTCGCTTCACCGGTCAGCGTCGTGCCCGGGAATGCGGCCTTGCGGACGGCTTCCGACAATGCCGCGTCACCGTGCATCTCACCGTCGATCTCGAGCGAAGGCGCACGTTCAGCGATCAGCTTGCGAGCTGCGGCCATACGTTGTGACGACGAAGACGGCGCGCTGCCGAAATTCGAATTCGACAGCAACGCAACCTTCGGCGTGATGCCAAACTTTTCGATTTCGCGCGAAGCCAGCATCGTCATGTCGGCGAGCTGTTCGGCGGTCGGCGTTTCATTCACGTACGTATCGCAGATGAAAAGATTGCGGCCCGGCAACATCAGCAGGTTCATTGCAGCGAAGTTCTGCACGTTGTCTGCCTTGCCCAGCACCTGTTCGATGAACTTCAGATGCGCGTGGTACTGGCCGATCATCCCGCAGATCATGCCGTCGGCCTGGCCAAGGCGCACGAGGATCGCGCCGATCAGCGTGTTGAACTTGCGCATCGCGGCCTTCGCGACGTCCGGCGTGACGCCTTCGCGCGCGCCGAGTTCGTGATACGCCTGCCAGCATTGCTGATAGCGCGGATCGTCTTCCGGATCGACAACCTCAAAGTCTTCACCGCACTTCAGCTTCGAGCCCATCTTCTTCAGACGCATCTCGATCACCGACGGACGACCGACCAGAATCGGCTTGGCAATCTTTTCCAGCAGCACGAATTGCGCTGCGCGCAGCACGCGCTCGTCTTCACCTTCGGCGAACACGATACGCGCCACTTCCGACTTCGCCGCGGCGAACACCGGACGCATCACCATGCCGGTACGGTACACGGTGGTGCCGAGTTCTTCGCGGTACGCGTCCATATCCTTGATCGGACGGGTCGCAACGCCCGAGTCCATCGCGGCTTGCGCGACAGCCGGCGCGATCTTGATGATCAGGCGCGGATCGAACGGCTTCGGAATCAGGTAGTCAGGACCGAATTCGAGCGAGTGACCTTCATACGCCTTGGCGACTTCATCGCCCTGGTCGGTTTCTTCTGCCAGCTCCGCAATCGCACGCACGCACGCGAGCTTCATTTCTTCCGTGATTGTGGTTGCGCCGACATCCAGCGCGCCGCGGAAAATGAACGGGAAGCAGAGCACGTTGTTGACCTGGTTCGGGTAGTCCGAACGGCCCGTTGCGATGATGCAGTCCGGACGCACCTTCTTCGCTTCTTCCGGGCGGATTTCCGGTTCCGGATTCGCCAGCGCCAGAATCAGCGGCTGGGTGCCCATCTCGACGACCATTTCCGGCTTCAGCACGCCGGCGCTCGAGCAGCCGAGGAACACGTCAGCGCCGCGAATCGCGTCAGCCAGCGTGCGCGCTTCGGTGTTCGCCGCGTAACGTTCCTTCGACGGATCCAGATTGCCGCGGCCTTCGTAGATCACGCCTTTCGAGTCCGTGACCAGCACGTTCTTTTTCGACAGGCCCAGATTCACCAGCAGATCCAGACACGCGATGGCAGCCGCGCCCGCGCCCGAACACACCAGCTTCACTTCGTCGAGCTTCTTGCCGACCACTTTCAGGCCGTTCAGGATCGCCGCCGAAGCAATGATCGCGGTGCCGTGCTGATCGTCGTGGAAGACCGGAATCTTCATGCGCTCGCGCAGCTTCTTTTCGATGTAGAAGCACTCAGGCGCCTTGATGTCTTCGAGATTGATACCGCCCAACGTAGGCTCGAGCATCGCGATCGCTTCAACCAGCTTGTCCGGGTCGGACTCGGAGAGTTCGATGTCGAACACGTCGATACCGGCGAACTTCTTGAACAGGCAACCCTTGCCCTCCATCACCGGCTTCGCAGCGAGCGGGCCGATATTGCCGAGACCGAGCACGGCTGTACCGTTCGTGATCACACCGACGAGGTTGCCGCGCGAGGTGTACTTCTGCGCGTCGAGCGGGTCTTCGTAGATCGCCATGCAGGCCGCGGCGACGCCCGGCGAGTACGCGAGCGACAAGTCGAGCTGGTTCGACAGTGGCTTGGTAGGCGTGACCGAAATCTTGCCGGGCTTCGGAAACTGGTGGTAGGCGAGAGCGCTTTGCTTAAGTTGTTCGTCCATTTTTTAGCCTGCGAGACGTAAGTAATTGGGCCCGGCACACCGCACCGTTGGCATCGCTTGCATCTATCGAACGGATAATCGACTGCGGCGGTTTTCGCATGCGCCGGTTGAGCGCGGCGTCAAACCTCAGCGGAGGGCAAGACGGTGCGGAGTGCTACGCGGGTCGGTTAGTGTACACCCCGAACGCGTCGATGCACTGAGTGGTTAACATGGCTCGCCATCGGCGAAACACCGGCCAGCAATGCTGCAGCGCCGCATCTGGCGGGCATGGACCGGCCATTGAGCGGGGGACCGCACGTGCCGCATGCCGAGGTCAAGCATGGGTCAGGCGTGAGTCACGCACATGTCATTCGAGCTCGGCGCCGCGTCGTTCGGGGATCAGAAAGAGTGTCGCGAAGATGTCGAGCAGATAGATCGACGCGAGCAAAGCGAGCGCGGCGCCGAACGAATAGCGTGCGGCCAATGCGCCTACGACCACCGGCCCGAAACCGCCGACCGCCCGGCCGACGTTGAACAGCACGTTCTGCGCGGTGGCGCGCGCATCGGTCGGATAAAGCTCGGAGATCAGCGCACCATAGCCTCCGATCATCCCGTTGACGAACACGCCCATCGCCGCGCCGCCGATCAGCAGCGTCATCGGCGTGGTCAGATGGGCGTAGACGAATACCATCACCACCGCGCCGACCTGGTAGAACAGGAACGTCGGCTTGCGGCCGAAACGGTCGGCGGCCATGCCGAACAGCCAGATACCGCACGCCATGCCGAGCACCGTCACGGCGGTCCACACGCCGGACTTGGTCAGCGAATAACCGAACGTCTTCGACAAATAGCTCGGAAGCCAGATCATCAGACCGTAATAGCCGAAGTTCTGTACTGAACACAGAATCGCAACGCCGATGCTGGCGCGCGTAGTACGTCCGTCGGCCACCAGCAATTTGAGCGGCAGCTTGCGCATTCCACGTGCGACGCGCTCGGTAAAAAGCGCCGGCTCCTCGACGCTGCGCCGCACGAAAAACGACACCACGGCAGGCAGTAATCCAAGCGCGAACATACCGCGCCAGCCAATCACCGGCAGCAGGAGCGGCGTCAGCAACGCGGCCGCCAGCACCCCGAGTTGCCACCCCAGCCCGACATAGGAGGACACGCGCGCCCGCTGCGACGCTGGCCACGCCTCGGCCACCAGCGTCATGCCGATGCCGAACTCACCGCCGAGGCCAATGCCTGCAATGGTCCGATAGGCCAACAGGTCGGTATAACCCTGCGCCAGCGCACACAGTCCGGTGAAGACGGCGAAGATCAGAATCGTCCACGTCAACATCCGCACGCGGCCGAAATAGTCGCTCAACACGCCGAAAATCAGGCCACCGGCTACCGCGCCGATCAGCGTCCACGTCACGAGAGAGCCTGCCTGCGCGGAATTCAGATGCAGATCGGCGGCAATCACCGGCAGCATGAAACCGAGGATCAGCAGATCGAAGCCGTCCATCGCGTAACCAAGTACCGAAGCGACCAGCGCGCGGCCGGCATAGCCGCTCCTGGCGGGTTCACGGGTCTCGGTGGCAGAAGAAGCGACAGTCATTGAAAGCATTCCGTAGGACATGGAAGCAGCAACCCTGCAAGCGCCCAGCAAATTCGCGTGAGTGTAAAGGCGCGCCAGGCCGCTCACAAGCGGGCCAAAAAGCAGGCCAAAAAGCAGACCGAAAAACAGCCCGGAACGCAGCAGCAATAGGGCTCTGGACGAACCGCACAAGCCCTGTTCAGCGCCGCCTTTATGACCGTCATTCGCTGCCGGCACGCACGACGGCCTCCTCGGGAGGGGCCGTTTCGGGTAAAATGTCGGGCTACGCGCGCAGCAAAAACTGGCCTGCACTCCACTGACCAGTTGCGTATTTGCCTATCAAGGCGCCGCCCATCATGGCGCGGTATACCCAGCTTGCTGCGCCACCGGGCCTCGCGCCCGCTTCTCCTCGCTCACACCCAAGGATCCGCCCATGACAGGCTTCGATCGCCAGACGATCTCCGACACGACCGCCAAGATGCTGCTGGAAGTGCAAGCAGTGCACTTCAACGCGGAGAAACCGTACATTTTCACGTCCGGCTGGGCGAGCCCGGTTTATATCGACTGCCGCAAGCTGATCTCGTATCCGCGCGTGCGTCGTGGCCTGATGGAAATGGCCGAAGCCACCATTCTGCGCGACGTCGGCTACGAGCAGATCGACGCGGTCGCCGGTGGCGAAACCGCCGGCATCCCGTTCGCGGCATGGCTGTCCGACCGCCTGATGGTGCCGATGCAATACGTGCGCAAGAAGCCGAAGGGTTTCGGCCGCAACGCGCAGATCGAAGGTTTGCTGACCGAAGGTCAACGCGTCCTGCTGGTCGAAGACTTGACCACGGACAGCCGCAGCAAGATCAACTTCATCAACGCGCTGCGCACTGCCGGCGCAACGGTGAACCACTGCTTCGTGCTGTTCCACTACAACATCTTCAAGGAAAGCGTGTCGGTGCTGAAAGACATCGACGTCGATCTGCACGCGCTTGCCACGTGGTGGGACGTGTTGCGGGTCGCCAAGGCCAACAACTACTTCGATGCCAAGACACTCGACGAAGTGGAAAAATTCCTGCACGCGCCGGCCGAATGGTCCGCGGCACACGGCGGCGCCAACGCGACGCCGCAGTAAGCGCAGCCGCTTGACCCGGATGGAATGAAAAGGCCGCCTGTCGATGGACAGGCGGCCTTTTTTATCGAGCTCGTCCGGCCGGACGAAAGTACGACCGCGCCTAGGGCGCGCTGCCGGTATCGTCGACCGAATGCGACGACAGATTCAGCAAGCCGTTGCTCTGCGCGTACTGGAACAACTCCGAATCGCGATCGATGCCGAGCTTGCGCATTGCCGTGTTCTTCTGCGTGCTGATCGTCTTGATGCTGCGATTGAGCTGCTCCGCAATCTCCTTGATCGTCATGCCGGACACGAACAGGCGCACCACTTCGAGTTCGCGCCGCGACAGCATCACTTATTCGTTCTTGCCGCCGGCATTCATGCGCAGCGTATCGAGTGACGCCTTGACCGACGGGCTCATGTATTCCAGGTTGCGACTGACGTGCTGCACCGCGAGCCCAATGTGGCTCAGATCGTCCGATTTGTTGACGACCGACGTCACGCCGAGTTCGCTCAACCGTTTGAGCAACGCGGCGTTTTCCAGCATCGTCAGCACGACAATGGGAAGGTCGGGAAAATTGCGGCGCAGATAGCCGATCAACGGCAAACCGTCACCGTATTGGCCGCCTGGCATGGCCAGATCCGTGACGAGCACATCGCACGCCACGGTTTGCAGCACCTTCACCAGTTCGGTTGACTGTCGCGCGCGCGCGACGACCTGCAGGCCTGGAAACTTGAGCAAAGCTTGTTCGGCGCCGAACAGAATCACCGGATGGTCGTCGGCGACCACGACCCTGACTGGATCTTGCATTGCCCTCCCCTCGACAGATAAACCACTCTCCAAAACTTCTGACATACCTTTCTATTCTTGGTACTTGAACTGATCGGACACGCGCCTGTATTCGCGCGAATAATTCCTCCGACTATAGCCGATTTCGCGTCCGCCAAGCCCGCCGGCGGCAACAATGATCCGTCGCAAAGCGAATGTTAGACTTGATTCGACCCTGGGGCACAAAATAGGGACAATAATCCTCGCGAGGACAACCGCCTCGCGCCCTGACAGGAGAACCGGCACATGCGCTCGCGTTGCCTGGTTGTTTCGCTTGCTTCGCCATTCCGCCGTATGCCGTCCCTCACCTGCGCGATGCTGGGTCTCGCGCTATTCGCGGCGCATTGTCCTGACGCATTCGCCGAGGGTGTGTTCACGCTGACCAGCGCCAGCTTCCGCGCGGGCGGTACCGTGGATACGGCTCAGGTTTTCAATCAGGACGACTGCAAAGGCGGCAATCGCTCGCCGCAATTGACGTGGCACGATGCGCCGGCCGGCACACGCAGCTTCGCGGTCACGATATTCGACCAGGATGCGCCCGGCCGCGGCTGGTGGCACTGGGCCGTGGCGGCCATTCCGGCCACCGTCGACAGCTTGCCGGAAAACGCCAGCTCGTCGGGCTTCCTGAAGAAACTCGGCGCGGTCGAAGCACGCAACGACTTCGATATCGACGGCTACGGTGGCCCCTGCCCGCCACCCGGCAAACCTCATCGCTATACCGTCACCGTTTATGCGCTCAGCACCGCGGACCTGCGCCTCGCTCAAGGACGCCCGGCGCTCATGTTCGATCACGAGATCAGCACCGCCACGCTCGGCAGTGCGCGGATGGTGGTGAGCTACGGGCGGTAGCAGCGCCCGTCGACATCTGACTCGAACTGCATCGGCTGCAAGCCGACACGCGACTCACACGGCGCCGGGTGCCGCGCCCGGGCAAGTCGCGCCGTGGGTCGACACATTGATGGGCGCACGGCTTGCATCGTATTGCCGCCGCGGAATTTCTGTCATCCGCGCACGCTAATGTGCAACAGGGCGGCGCAGGCGATGCTTGTCGATGTCGCGTCGCTACATGCGCTTGCACCGTTGCCGTACTTACCTCTGCTTTTTCATCTTGCCGGAGAGTGCTATGTCGAAAATCGTCATCGTTTATCACAGCGGCTACGGCCACACGAAGAAAGTCGCCGAAGCCGTGCTGGCCGGCACGCTCGAAGCCGGCGCGGACGCGAAACTTATGCCGGTCGGCGAGATCGACGACGCGGCCTGGACAGAACTGGCGGCCGCCGACGCCATCATCTTCGGCGCGCCGACCTATATGGGCGGCCCGTCCGCAGACTTCAAGAAATTTGCCGACGCGAGTTCGAAACCGTGGTTCGGCCAGACGTGGAAGGACAAGATCGCGGCCGGCTTCACCAACTCGGCGACCATGAACGGCGACAAGTTTTCGACGATCCAGTACTTCGTCACGCTGGCGATGCAACACAGCATGATCTGGGTGGGCACCGGCATGATGCCGTCGAACACCAAGGCGGCGACGCGGAACGACCTGAACTACGTGGGAGGCTTTACCGGGCTGCTGGCGCAGTCCCCCGCGGATGCGTCGCCGGAAGAGGCGCCGCCCGCCGGCGATCTCGAAACGGCCCGGATGTTCGGCAAGCGCGTCGCGGACGTGACGACGCGGTGGAACGCGGGGGTTCGATAACGCAGCGTCCGAAGGCTCGCGCCGGGAAGGCGCAGCCAAATCGCACGCACTCGAGTTGGGCGTGGCGCTCGCCAGAATGCGTGCTGTGCGCCCCTTGGCAAGCGCCGCTAATTTGCTCGGAACCCACTAGCATCGGCTTGCATCTGTCGCGTAACCGGTCATGCCGATGTCATTTTCGGCGCGCATCGTCGTTTTTTCACCCCGTTTCGCACACCCACTGCCATCACGTCTTAAAATAGCGTTCCGGCGCGGTGTCGCGCCCCGTTTCCAGCAAGCCAGTGAGATCGAGATGAGCACGAAAGTTTTTGTCGACGGACAGGAAGGCACGACCGGCCTGAAGATTTTCGAATACCTGTCGCAACGCGCCGACGTGGAGATCCTGCGTATCGAAGAAGCGAAGCGCAAAGACCTCGAAGAACGCCGTCGTCTCATCAACGCATCGGACGTCACATTCCTGTGCCTGCCGGATGTCGCCTCGCGCGAGTCGGCCTCGCTGGTCGAGAACGACCACACCGTGCTGATCGATGCCAGCACGGCCTTCCGCACATCAGCCGACTGGGCCTACGGCCTGCCCGAACTGGCCCACTCGCAACGCGAGCGTCTGCGCACGGCGAAACGCATCGCCGTGCCAGGCTGCCATGCATCGGCCTTCGTGCTGGCCATGCGTCCGCTCGTCGAAGCAGGCGTCGTAGCGCCGGAGTTCGCCGCGCACGCTTACTCGATCACCGGTTACAGCGGCGGCGGCAAGAAGATGATCGCCGACTACGAAGTCGGCGGTAACGACAAGCTCAAGAGCCCGCGCCCTTACGCACTCGGCCTCACGCACAAGCATCTGCCGGAAATGGCGGCGCATACGGGCCTGAAGTCGGCACCGGTGTTCACGCCGATCGTCGGCGACTTCTACAAGGGTCTCGCGGTCACCACGTTCTTCTCGCCGAACCAACTGGCCAAGAAGGCCACGCCGCAAGACGTACAGGCGCTGTTCGCCGAGTACTACGCGGGTGAGGCATTCGTGAACGTCGCGCCGTTCGACGCGGAAGCAAACCTCGACAGCGGCTTCTTCGACGTACAGGCGAACAACGACACCAACCGTGTCGACCTGTTCGTGTTCGGCAATGAAGAGCGCTTCGTGACGGTCGCGCGCCTCGATAACCTCGGCAAGGGTGCATCGGGCGCGGCAATCCAGTGCATGAACCTCGCGATCGGCGCCGACGAAGAAGCCGGCTTGAAACGCTGAGCAAGTTCGAGATACAGACGGCATCCGCTGTCAATCCGCCCAAAAAAGCCGGTCTTTCCAGACCGGCTTTTCTGTTTTAAAAACCCGCCTTCAGAATTCCTCTTTCGCAGTTAATCAGTAGTAGCCCGCATTACTTTAAAAAGAAAAATCGGACTGCTCATCAACTGACGGTAATTCATTCCTCAAATTGACCCGCACAGCATAGTTTTCCACATAGGGAAACTCCGGATATTTTCTCGAACGGTCGTTCGAAGATGATAGAGCCATTTTGCTGTAACGCTTACCTGGCAAGGATGTGCGGCGAAGCAACGGCGCCGCCGTCGAAGCAAAAATTCCTTTTTTGTTTAAAAGGGCCCCCGGGCCCCGCGTAGTGCGCGTCCGGCAAAAAATGCACTGTTTGAATCGGTCTTTTTAGACGGCTCATTCAATTGACAGGCATTAACTGCGCAGCGAAATTAGTTCGCACAATTACATGAAGGGAGACAGCAGCATGTCGCACGGCATTACTCGAGGCCTGGCGATGGCCATCGCCACGGCCCCATTCCTCATCGCTTGTGGCGGCGGCAAGGCCGACAATCCCGGCACGATCAGCGCACCGCAATGCTCGGGCTCGAGCTGCGGCGTGCAAGGTCCGCCGACTTCGAACGCCGGTACTACTGCGTTGTGTCCGGCCACTGCCGACATCGTTAAAACGACGTATCTCGGTGGCGCTGGTAGTGGCGAAGTCGTGCAGGTGAACATCGACGCGACTGCGATGACGTACACGCTGAAGTGGCTTGAGTCGCCGATTCCGTTGACGAGTGCAAGCGTCGAAGTCACGCGAGCCGGTACGCAAATCACGGGCGCCGTGATCCACCCGCCGACCGGCGCGCTGCCGACCGCGGAACAGACGCGTTGCGCATTCATTCTTGGCAAAGGCACCGGCACCGCCTCCGATGGCACCACTTACACGACGCCCGACTTCGTGAACAATCCGAATCCGCCGACGATCCTCGTGGGCCAAGGCGTAGCCGGCGGCGGCATTCCAGGCGCAACGGTGCAATACGCCGGCGCACTGGGCTTAGGCATCGGCGCCGTGAACAAGCGTCATTTCGACTTTTACCCGTTCCTCGGCTTCGCCAGCACCACAACCGATATCACGAAGCTGCCAGGCACTTACAACGGCCTGCTTTATCACCTCTCGCCGACCGCGAATTACGAAACCGTTGCCACCACCTCGGTGGAGACGTTCGATGCGAGCGGTAACTGTACATCGTCGAGTTCAAGTGGCTGTCTGACGACTGGCGCCGCACTCACACTCAACAGCAACGGCTATTTCGACAGCGCGACCCCGCCGCAAATCGTCAATGGTGGCAATCCAGCGCCGCTGCGTACCGACAAATCCGGCACAGCTCACATGATCATCGGTCAGGTCAATGGCGCAACAGTGCCGCTGGTGGTTCGCACCGGGCACGTCAAAATCGCCACCCTATCGGTCGATGACGAATCAGGCATTGCAATGCTCGCCGCAGCCACACCGCTCGCGTCGGGCGGCTTCGACGGCGGTTATGTCGGCGCGGATTCGAACTTCAAGTCGACCGCGACTTTGATCCAGGGAGGCGTGGGCACCTTCATCAATCCGTCGACTTCCGCGGCGGAAGACGGCTTCGGTCTGGGCTACGGTCTGCCGAGCCCAGGACTGGTCGGCGTCCAGCAAGCAAACGGCCAGACCGGTTTGGCGATCGCCTCGGGCGGACTGTACGCGATCGAAATTCAAGGGACCGTCAACGGCGGCATCACGTCGACGTCGGCCAATTCGGATACGCCGAACGCCCCCTACTTCGGCATCGGCGCTCGGATCAGCAAATAAGGAACGAAGGACCGGGTATTCGCAGCACGAGACATAAATAGAGCAAAAAGGTGGCAGGACTGGGAGCCGGCCACACACAACGAGAAAATTCTGGAGGCGGTATGAAATGGAGAATCCTTTCGGTGCTCGCTCTTGCAGCACCGTTACTGGGGGCATGCAGTGGTGGTGGCGGCAACGGCGATGGACCGGTAACGGAAGTTCGCCTGTGTCCTGCGTCGCTCGACTACGGCACGGTGTTCACGGGCGGCGGCGGTGACGGTGAACTGGTCAAGCTGCAGATGGACACGACCAAGATGACCTGGCAGATCAACTACATCGAGTCGCCGATCCCGGCGACCAACGGCACCGTCGCGCCGACTCGCGCCGGCCAGAGCGCAAGCGGCACGCTGACGCAGGAAACCCAGCTGCCGACCAACAAGCTCAATCAGTGTGCCTTCCGCCTGAACGGCGCGAGCCTCGACCCGAATCGTCCGGCGCGGATTTTTGTGGGCGAAGGCGTGGCCGGTGGCACGATCCCGGGGGCGGAAATTTCGTTCGCCGGGATTCTCGGCGTGGGCGCGGTACCCGACACCAAGTTCCCGTACTACCCGTTCATCGGCTTCTCGTCGATTGAAACGAACCTCGCGAACGTGGCCGGCACCTATAACCAGCTCGGCTATCACCAGGTTCCGTCGCAGAACTTCGCGCCGGTCGCGGTCGATACGAAGATCACGATCAACGCGGACGGCACATGGACCGAGTGCGACAACTCCGGTGTCAACGCGGGCTCCTGCCAACAGCCGGGTACGAACTTCGTGCAGTCGTCGGACGGCAGCGGCGCATTCGAAACCGACAAGTTCCTGGGCCAGGCCAAACCGACGCTCGCCACGACGCCCAAGGCGCGCGGCTACATGATCGTCGGCAAGCTGCGCAATCAGGTGGTGCCGATCCTGGTGCGAACCGGCGCGGCGAACTCGTCGGTGACAACGCCGGTGAATGGCGAACTCGGCCCGTACGCGGACGATGAATCGGGCATCTCGATTCTGGCGCTGCAAAGCTCGATCGCGGTGAACTCACAAAACGGCGAGTACATCGGCGTGGATAGCCAGTTCGACTATCGCACCACCGCGCTCGAAGGCGTGCAGGCCACGCTGCTCGATCCGTTCAACCCATCACAGGCATCGCTTGCGACGGCGCTGAATCTGAGCTTCACGCAGACCGTGCCGGGTGTCGTGACGACAACGCAAGTGGGCGCCTCGACGGGCACCACGCCGACCGGAAAGATGATCTTCACGGGTGGCGTGTTCGGCTACCTCGATCTGACCAACGCGGCCTCGCCGTACTTCACGATCGGCGCCTTCGTCCAGTAATGGACGCAGCACGCGCCGCCGACACGCAACGAGGCGTTCGCGTCCCGGCTGCTGCGCACAGCAATAGCGCAGCAGCCGGCGTCCACCCAGTATCCAGCGCACCGGCTGGGCCGCGAGGCCGCCGTCGCTCGCCGCGCGAGACGAACGCAACGCGCGCCCCAGGGAGGAACAACATGAAAAAAATCTATTTCGCGCTACTGGCCGCTTGCCTGTCGGTCAGTGCGCACGCACAACACGCCGGCGACAACGTCGCCGTGCTCGGCTGGTTCCACGTCATGCCGCAGGATTCGAGCACGCCGCTGACCACCACCGTCGCCCCGACGCCAATCAATACACCGCTGCGTCTGCCGAGCTCGTTCACGTCTTCCGGCACGGGGTTGTCGACCAGTACGGCCAATACCGTCGGCCTCGTATTCAGCCACTACCTCACCGATCACATCGCCGTGTCGACAGTGGCGGGCGTACCACCGGTTTTCAAGCTCTACGGGCACGGCACCGTCAAGCCGCCGGGACCGGCAGGCGCACTCGGTCAGCAGAACCTGGGCGATCCGCAGGCCAATCCGATCGTGAAGAGCGTGCGCCAATGGAGCCCGGCACTGCTGTTCCAGTATTACTTCAATGCGCCGACGGCCCATTTCAGGCCGTTCGTGGGTATCGGCGTGTCGTATAACTGGTTCTCCGACGTTCAACTGAGCCAGAACTTCGTGACCGCGACGCAGAACAATCTCGGCTCAGTGCTGGCCGCCGGCGCGGGCAAGCCCGGACAGACGCAGGTGTCGGCGAAGGCGTCGTCGTCCTGGCAGCCGGTGTTCAACGCGGGTCTCTCGTACAACATCACCGATCATTGGGGCCTTGTGGCTTCGGTCACGTACATTCCGCTGAAGACCACCTCGTCGGTCATCATCAAGGCGGCGGACGGCACGGAATTGGGTGTCTCGAAGGCAGAGCTGAAAGCCGATCCGATCATTTCGTTCCTGGCCGTGTCCTACAAGTTCTGAGTTCGACGCAGATACGACAAAGCCGGCGGCCCCGCGGAGGGTCAGCCGGCGTTGTCTTTTCTGGGGGACGCTGGAAATTCAGGGCAAAAAAAAGCCCGCCTAAGCCGGCGGGCTGAATCCATATCAGAGGAGACATGGAGGAGACAAGACGAACTATAGCAAATCATTTGGTGCGTCGCAACATACAAATTAGGGTTGACCCTCGGCGTTGTATAGGCACAACAACTCTCGCAACGTTTTGCGAGCGGCGTTGACTGCGCACGCGCGAGTCAGCCGTTCGCCTAGTGGCGCACCAGCGCCATCATCGCGCCGAAGCCGACGAACACTCCACCCGTCAGACGATTGAACATCCTGGCAACGCTGCGGCTCTTCAACCTGGCCCCAATTCGCGTGCCGAAACCGGCGTACACGAGGTACCAACTCACCTCGATGACCGCGAAAGTAGCGACGAGCACGCCGAACTGCGGCAGCTTGGGCTGCGCGGCATCAATGAATTGCGGCAGCAGCGCGGCAGCGAACAGGATGGCTTTCGGGTTGCTGCCCGCCACGAGGAAGCCATTGCGAAACAGAGCGAAGCGCGAACGCGCGGGTTTGACGGAGAGTTCGTCGACCGCGCCCGCAGCACCTTCGTCAGCCGGCGCCCGCCACGCCTTGATGCCCAGATAGACGAGGTACGCCGCACCGATCATCCGCAGTGCGTTGAACATCGTCGGCCAAGCCGCGAGAAAGACGCCGAGGCCGGCCGCCGACACCGCCAGCATCAACACAAGCGCCGAAAGGCAGCCAGCCATGGTCGCGCTGGAACGGCGCAGGCCGTGCTGGGCGCCGTGCGTCATCACCAGCAGCATGTTCGGACCGGGAATCGCGGAAACGACGAAAACAGTGGCGACGAACAGCCACCAGGTATGCAGGCTCATTGGGAATCGAAGTGAATAGGGATCTGACGGCCATTATGCCCGCCTAGGCGAATCCGCAGCGACACTCCCATCGCGCGAATCTCGGCGCGCAAGCGCTGCAACCTTACGGCGAAGCACGCCAGCCCAGCAGCCGAGTCCGGGCTCCGCTACGAAAACCGGGGCGCGCCGTAAAGCGCGGCGCCCCAAGCTCCCGCTCAGCGCCCTGCCCGCCGTGCCGCCACCTGGCCCAGCACCGCGAAGTCCTTCTCGCCGTCGCCATGCGCTATCGCTTCGATCAGACTGTCACGCACGACACTCGCAATCGGCAGCGGTGTGTTGACCGCGTCCGCGGCCGCCAGCGCGAGGCGGAGGTCCTTCAGCCCGAGGCGCGCCTTGAACAGGGCCGGCTCGTAGCGCTGCTCCGCGATCAACTTGCCGTAGCCCGAATAGACCGGTCCCGGGAACAGGCCGCTCGTGATGACGTCGAGGAAATCCTGCATTGCGAGGCCGTGGCCGGTCACGAGCGTGGCCGCCTCGCCGAGCGTCTCGACCGCCGCGCCCAACATGAAGTTAGCCGCGAGTTTCATCACGTTCGCCTGTTGCGGCAGCGAACCGATGCGCCAGGTTTTCTGGCCGATGGCGTCGAAAATCGGCTGCACGCGGTCGATCGACTCGGCCGGGCCGCCCGCTACGATCGTCAGCTTGCCCGCCGCCGCGACGTCGGGCCGCCCCATCACCGGTGCGGCGACGTAATGGACGCCGCGCGAGGCGTGCGCCGTCGCCAGTTCCTCGGCCAGCGCCACCGAGATCGTCGCCATGTTCACGTGGATCAGGCCGCGCGGGGCGTGTTCCAGCAGCGATGCGGTGATGACTTCGCGCAGTGCGGTATCGTCGGCGAGCATCGAGAACACGGCGTCGCCCGCAAACGCTTCGGCGGGCGTCGCGACGACCCGCGCACCTGCGTCGGCGAGCGGCTGCGCGCGTTCCGGCGAGCGGTTCCACACGCGCACCTGATGCCCGGCTTTCAAAATGTTTGCAACCATCGCGGCGCCCATCTCGCCGAGACCGATAAAACCGATGTCCATCTGTCGCTCCGTCTTCTAAAGAACTGGAAGTAAAGCACACCCATGCGACACGTGCAGGACAGCGCGCAATTAAACACGGTGCGATACTGATGCGATGGTCACAGCGACATTCCGCTTCTATGAGGAGCTGAACGATTTTCTCGCCCGGCCCCTGCGCCGGCGCGCGTTCAGTTGCGCCTGCGCGCGCGGCGCGACCGCGAAACATATGATCGAAGTGCTCGGCGTGCCGCATACCGAGGTCGAACTGATTCTGGTGAACGGCGAGTCGGTCGGTTTCAATCATCCGCTCTCGGACGGCGATCGCATCGCCGTTTATCCGAAGTTTGAAGCGCTCGACATCCAGCCACTATTGCGCGTGCGCGAACATCCGCTGCGCGTGGTGCGCTTCATTGCCGATGCGCATCTGGGCGGTCTCGCGCCGCTGCTGCGGCTTGCCGGCTTCGACACGCTGTACGACAACCACTATCCCGACGCAGATATCGAAGCGCTCGCCGCAGCACAACAGCGCATCGTACTGACACGCGATCGGGAGCTATTAAAACGCCGCGCCATCACACATGGCTGCTACGTACGCACACTGCGGCCGCGTGAGCAATTGCGCGAAGTGTTTGAACGGCTCGATCTGGCCGGCAGCGCGCAGCCGTTCCGTTTGTGTCTGATGTGCAATGCGCCGCTGCGGCGTATCGCCAAAGATGAAGTCGGCGATCGGGCGCCCGATGGCGTGCTGGAACGGCATAACCAGTTCGTCACCTGCGACGTGTGCCGCCGAGTGTTCTGGGAAGGCACGCACTGGCAACGCATGCGTGCGCTGATGGACAGCGTGGCCGGCGCGCCGGAACCGCCGATTTGAACGCCGCTCGACGTCTCAGACGCCACACGGTCTGAGCACCGCGCCAACGCCGCTCGGGTGCGGAATCGGCGCCGCTCGCTCGTCGCGCGGCGCGATGCGTACAATGCGGGATTACTTATCTGGCAGAGGCCTTCCGTATGGCGATGAAAAAGACCGACCTTGAAAAGAACAAGGCACTCAAGCTGAACAACGCAATGAAACTGTCGACCGCCGACCGCTTCGGCAAAGCCGCTGCCGCCGACCCGAAGCTCGACCGCCGCGAACAACGCAAGCTCGATCAGGCGCAGGGCCTCGTCGCGTTCGCCTGCAAGCTGAATGGCGACCTGGTCGCGGAGCTGAAAGAACGGGCCGCCACGCATCCGGAAGGTATGAGCGGGCTGCTGAACGAGGTCATCAAGCGCGGCCTCGCGGGCTAAACATCGCCCAAAGTCACCGTCCGATACAAAAAGGCCAGAGCAGAAGCTCTGGCCTTTTTGCTGGCGACATTTAACCGGAACTGCGCTGCACTCGCCGACAAGCGGCGCGCACAAGAGAACCGGCAGGGTTCGCCCGGCTAAACCAAGCGTGAGCTTAGTTTGCCGCGCCCTTGTCGTTCGTGCCGGCTGCCGAAGCTGCTGCCGAAACCGGAGCGCGCTTGCCGTGCGTCTTCAGCTTCTTGATGTGGTGCTTCTTCGGCGCGCTAGCTGCAGCGGCCGGCGCTGCTGCGTCCGATGCCTGTGCGAAAGCTTGAACGGAGACCAGCGCGATCGATGCGGCTGCGAGCGAGACGATGAATTTTTTCATGTGTTGTTCCCCAAACCTGGACGACTGAGTCAGTGTGAATGAAATAGCTAAACGGTGAAGCAGACAAGGCTTGAGGCGCCTTACCGCTCCCCGCGGGAGAGTATTACGCAGCGTAGGCGGTTTGTCATGCGCAAAACTCGATATGTATTTTCCGCGAGACAGCTTGCTTTCGATATGCTTTCACTCATTAAGCATGCCGTATCAGGGCGATTACCTAGGCCCGCTTCTAGACCAGATTCCGCAGCAAACTGGCGGTTTCCTGAAGGGTCGGCAGCACCCGATGCAGCGCCGCATTCGCCGACTCCTGGCCGATCGGCATGCTTACGCTGATCGCTGCCACGACCGAGCCATGCCGGTCACGCAACGGCACCGCAACACCACGCATGCCCAGCTCCAGTTGTTGATCGGTGACGACATAACCATCGCGGCGGATTTCGCCCAGCACTTCGCGCAGGCGCTCCGTGGTCGAATACGTATGTGGCGTGAATACCTTGATCGGATAGGACGCCAGCCACTGCTCGATGCTTTCCGGCGGCTGGAAGGCCAACAGGATCAACCCCGCCGACGACAGCGGCGCACTCGCCCGCGAGCCGAGCACGAAACCGACCGCCATCGCGCGGTTGACGCCGTTGCGCGCAACGTAGACCACGTCGTGTTCATCGAGAATCGCGACCAGCGCGGTTTCCTGCACCGTCGCGGTGATGCGCTGAAGAAATGGCTGCACGGTGCGCGGCAAGCGTGCTGAATCCAGATACGACTGACCGAGCCGCAATACGCGCGGCGCGAGCCAGAACAGCTTGCCGTCGGTATCCACGTAGCCGAGTTCGCGCAGCGTCAGCAGATAGCGGCGCGCCGCCGTGCGCGAGAGCCCGGCGCGGGCGGCCACCATGGTCGGCGTCATGCGCGCGTGCTCTTCGTCGAATGCTTCGATGATCGCCAGCGCCTTCGCGGCGCCGGCGATCCAGTCTTTCTCGTCCATTGCGTCTGCCTGAAAGTCGGCCTGCTCTGGGGGTCACTCGTGTCCTGATCCATGAGGCCGTTGCGCGATTATCGCGCGAGTCGCTCGCTGTGCACGCGGTTGAAGACTCATTTGAAGTCCCAGCGCATCTGCTCGGCGATCCCCACCCCGCGCGAGGTCCGCACACATTCGCTCACATAGTCCGTGAACGGCAGCGGCTCGAAGCCGATCTCGTCACGCAGACGGCGGTTGTCGAACGCGTAGTCCAGCTCCGCGAAACCGGCGTACAAACGCAGCGCGTGCTCGATCAGGCGGCCGCTGCTGCAACGGTCACGGCCCACCACCTCGCGTGCGATCTTGCCGAAGTCGCGCACGCGGCACATCGAATAACGGCTGCCCGAGGTGCCGATGGCTTCGTCCATGGCGCTGATGATCTGACCGATGGTCGGCGCTTCCGAACCCGCCGACACGTGATACGTATCGAAAGCCAGCGACGGCTTCACCGCCAGCAGCGCGAGCGCACGGGCGCAGTCTAGGGACGCTGCCTCGCCGCGTCTGTCCTGAAGTTGGGGGAATGTGTGCACAATTGTGTTCAAGTGTTCGCGAATGTTCGCGGCGTATCCCGCACGCGTGCGCCCGGATAGAATCGGCACCGGATACAACGCCTTGTTAGAACAACCGAATTCGAAAAACCGCCTTTGAAACCTGACACACGTCAACACCTTCGCGCGAATCTGCTGATGCTGGTCGCGGCGATCATCTGGGGCTCCGCATTCGTCGCACAACGCTTAAGCCTCGATGCGATCGGACCGTTCCTGTTTACCGGACTGCGTTTCCTGCTCGGCGCGCTGGTCGTGCTGACGATGATCGTCTGCGTGCGGCGCTCCGCGCTGGCTGAGCTGACGAAACGAGAACCCGGCGGCGCACGCGAACTGCTCGGTGCCGGTGTGCTGCTCGGTGTCGTGCTGTCGGCGTCGATTTCGTTGCAGCAGATCGGCCTGCAATACACGAAGGTCGCCAACGCCGGCTTCATCAGTTCGTTGTATGTGGTGCTCGTGCCCCTGCTGGGCGTGCTGTTTCGTCATCGGACGGGATTCGGCACGTGGCTCGGTGCGACGCTGGCAGCGATCGGCATGTACTTTCTGAGCGTCAACGAGCACTTCTCGATCCTGTACGGCGACTGGTATCAGCTTGCCGGCGCCTTGGTGATTTCCGTACAGATGATGCTGGTCGGCCGCTTCGCGCTGCGGCACGACACCCTCATGCTGGCGCTCGTGCAGTTCGTGACTTGCGGGCTCGTGTGTCTGGCCATCGGTCTCGTGATCGAGCCGGTCAGTCTCGCTGTGATCGAGCGCGCCGCGCCGACGATTCTGTACGGCGGTGCGCTGTCGGTGGGCGTCGCCTATACGATTCAGGTGGTTGCGCAAAAGTACGCGGCGCCGTCGCATGCTGCGGTGATCTTCAGTATGGAAGGCGTGTTCGCCGCGCTCGCCGGGTGGCTCGTGCTCGGCGAAACGCTGTCAGCGCGCGCGCTATTTGGATGCGCGCTGATGCTCGCGGGTTTGATCGTGTGTCAGGTGGGACCAGCCTCGCGACGCGGAAGTGAACCTGATCGCTTGCCTCATGAAGCGTGAGGGTTTAGCCAGTCGCCCGGGCGTGCCGCCTCGGCTAAGCGGCACGCGGCTGCGCGAAGAGTTTGGGTGTATCGGCAGTGGGCGGAAACACACACCAGCAGCCGTCGTCGTGTCGAAAGAAAAAAAGGCCGCGCGATCCACCTTCCTGAGAAGTCTCGACCCGCACGTAGCGCCTGCCGCCCAGACGGGTGCGGCTGAATTCGGTCACGTGAACCGGAACCGAAGGCCCCGGCGCCAGCCATTTCTCGACCAGAAAACGCAGCGATTGTTCGCTTGTGGCTCTCATGATCCGCTCCGGGCCGGTTTGTCGTGACTCGCCTCGCGTGTCGCGTCGTTGCTTTCGTCGTTTTCGGTGCCTTCCTCATCATGCTCGGAGGATGCAAGCGATATGGCCCGGTTAGTGGCCGCCGCCCGCAGCGTCGTGCAGTGGCTGGCATGTCTGATATCCGAGAGAAGACGGACTAGTTGTCGTGCTGTTCTGCGTTTCATTGCACACCCCCGCACTGCACCAATAACTTCAGAAAACACTTTAACTCTATGCCTGGATAGGGCGTTGCTGAAATGATTTTGACTAAATAGCAACAGTTGCGCTTGCAAAAAAATAGACGCAATCTTTGTACCTTCCAGCTTCAATGTGCACGTTCGGGGAAGGGCGGTCTGTACGCTGGCGAGCGGATGGCATCGATGAAAAAGCCGGGCCGCCGCTCGGGCGGCATATGCCCGGATGCGCAAGTTATCCACAATTGCCTATGAATAACTTCGGGATAGCGCATCGGACAGCCTGTGTGCGAAATCTTGATAAGACGCGCTGCCAGGCAAGCCCTGTCAAAGTTATCCCAGCTTTGTAGTTTTTCTACAGTCGTGTTCCGCAGGGTTATGGGTTTCGCATGACGTTGATGTGACGGGGGATTTGAGAGTTATCCACAGACGGGGTTAACCCTTGTTAACTATTACTACATATATATACGTATGAAGTAAAAAACATAGGATAAGTACGGCTGCGTGATGAGATCGAAGGCTGATCAGCTCTTGATCAGCCGAAACCCCGCGGCATTAATACATGCATCAAGGCGCGACGCTTGGTCCGCTTGCACGTTGCACGGCAGCAGCCTTGTCGATCGCATCAGGCATTTCAGGAGGCGACGCTGGAATGGTCGCTTCGACCGGCACCGGCAACAGGCGCGTTTCGATGCGGTTGTTCACAACCGGCTGCGTGCGCACCACGGTTTGCAGATAGTGATCGACAAGGCCGAAGAAACGATCGTAAAACTTGCCCGACGGGATGGTCTCGCTTGAAATCTTGACCATCGCATCGCTGTTCGAACGGATCGGCAACGACAGCGAACCCAGCACGCTCAACCCGACGCTCGCCGACGTATCGCTTTTCTTTAACGCAAAGCCGTTTTGCACAGCATTGACGTAGACGATGCTCGTATCGCTCGCCTCTTCCCCCGGCGTACACACCACATGAAACTCGACGACGATGTGCGTATCGCCGGTCGGCTGGAAATTTTTCGTTCCGTCGACGGTATCGGTGCGCGTCATCGTTGTCAGATAGCCCTGACTCAGCAGTGCGCGGCGCGCGGCCTCGCAGGTATCCGTGACGCTCGAATTGAAATTTCGGGCGTAAGGGCTCGCGCCCGTTTCGAACAATTCCTGCTGGAATTTCGGCTGCGGGGCGCTGCTGCAGGCGGCAAGTGTCAGCAGGCCGAAAAGCGCGGTGGCAGTGGCTTTGGAAAACGAGGTGAACATGATCGATCGGAAGAGGCGCGGCGTGAGCTCGAATGGGAATGCATTGTAGAGCGGTTGCCAGGTGTGCGTAAAAAGTGCGCAGCGCCGCCTTACACGACGTGACGGCTCAATTCCGCGGCTTCAGCGCGGGACCACGACAAAGAGGAAAAATACGACGGAGTTGCCGCTCAGTGCGGCATGGCAGGCGATGCGCCTGGCAGCGCCGCCGCGGCGTTGCCCGCCGGTATCGTAAAAGCGTCGGCCCAGTTGTCCGGCGCCGGGCAACGGTCGGCTTCGCACATGCTGGCTTGTGCGCCCGCGTGCGACGCGATGTTCTGTGCTCCGGCAACGTCGGCGAAATCTTCGACGCGCAAGCTCACCTTCTTCGCGTACGCCTGCGATCCGCCATAACTCTTGAGCGCCGCGTTCATGTCGCCGTTGGCCGAACGCATGTAGCCGTACAGGATCGCCGAGCCCACTTCGATGTTGGTGGTCGGCTCTGTGAGGTCTTTAACGTTCCTCAGCATCCCACGATGGGCGCCCGGCACCACCTGCATCAGCCCGGTCGCGCCGTTGGCGCCCTTGGCCTTTTCCTTGAAGCGGGATTCGATCGAGATGATCGCCAGCAGCAGTGCCGGCGGCAGCGAATATTTCGAAGCGGCGGACTGCACCGCGTCGGAAATCTTTTGAGCCTTTTCCTTTGCCAGACCGAATTTCTGCGTCAGATACGCGGACATGCGGTCATTATTTTCGTCGGCCGTTGCGGTTTGCATCAGGCCGAGCGAAAGCACGATCAGGCAAAGTAACCGGCTCATAACGGAGGACGGGAAAGAAAAGGGATTCGCGCATTATAGCTCTGCCCCCAAAATAGGCACCAAACAACCAAAATTCGTCTGAGGAAAGACGGCCGGCTGGTGCGTCCGCGCGTGCTTCGCGAGCGCATGTCGGGCGCACCCAGTTGTGCGGCAGTGCGCTCGGAGAAACTACGCCGGCTGTGAATCGGCGCTCTCATTCCGCGTAGCGGCGATGCAAAGCTGCTGCCACCTCCGCGAAACGGGCGCGTAATTCCGGCGGCGCCAGCACGTCGGCCTCGGTGCCGAAGCGCAGCAACTCCGCGCATGCCTGCCTTATCGAACCGACCGGCAAAGTGACCGTGCGCCAGCCGTCGGACGGATCCGGCTCGCCAATTTTCGCGGCTGAGCGTGCGAACGGCGACGTGAAGGCTTCGAGCATCTGCATGCCCCACGGCGACAGGCGCAGCGTTGCCTCGCTCGCATGCATCTCTTCGGACAGACGCTGCGTGCTGTCTTGCCAGTAAGTCGCCAGATCGAAGGCGGGCGGTCGCTCGAAAGTCTCGTCAAGCACGTTCAATTCGAGAATGCGCGAAATGCGGTAGATGCGGATGTCCGCGCCGACCCGCCCAACCACGTACCACGCGCCGCTTTTCAGCACGATGCCGAGCGGGTCGATCCGCCGAAATTTTTCGGCCTTCCAGCTCTGATAGCGAATCTGCAGCGGATGCTGTTCCCACACCGCGCTGGCGATCAACGGCAGATTCGCGGGCTGGTCCGCGTCGGAAAACCAGGCGGGAGCGTCGAGGTGAAAACGCGAGCGCATGCGCTCCGCGGTCGAACGCAATTCGACCGGCAGCGCGGCAAGCAACTTGGTTTGCGCGCCGGCCATGACGGCGCCGAGCCCAAGTGCCTGCACTGGCCCCGGCAAGCCGGCGAGGAACAATGCCTCCGCTTCCTGCGACGACAGGCCGTTCAGACGCGTACGGTATCCGTCGAGCAGACGATAGCCACCTTCTGCGCCACGTTCGCTCTGGACGGGGACGCCCGCGGCGCTCAAGGCGTCGATGTCGCGATAGATCGTGCGCAGGGAGACCGCGCATTCGTCGGCGAGCGACTGCGCGGTCACGCGTCCGCGCGCTTGCAAGGTCATCAGGATGGAAAGGAGGCGGCTGGCTCTCATGCGGACAAGTGTAGTCATACCTGACACAAACTGACAGGTATGGGCGCTTAGGATGGGGACATCCGGCGTCAGATGGACGCTGGCTTTCCAACGAGACGCTCACTCAGAAGGCTCCCCATGACCACAGATCGCAAGATCACGCTGTTCCACTCACCGCAGTGCCGCTCCGTCAGCGCACTGACGCTGCTCGAGGAACTCGGCGCCCCGTATCAGCTAAAGGTGCTGAACATGAAGGCCGGCGAGCAGCGCAAGGCGCCGTATCTCGCGATCAATCCACTCGGCAAAGTGCCGGCGATTCTTCACGGCGACGCGCTGATCACCGAACAGGTCGCCATCTTTATCTATCTGGCCGACCTGTTTCCTGAAGCGGGTCTCGCGCCGGCGCTCGACGATCCGTCGCGCGGCCCGTATCTGCGCTGGCTGGTGTACTACGCGGCATGCTACGAACCAGCGCTGGTCGACAAGGCGATGAAGCGCGAACCGGCACCGCTCGCCACGTTGCCCTATGGCGATTTCGATTCGATGCTCGGGACGGTGACGAGCCAGCTGCAGGCGTCGCCCTATTTGCTCGGAGACAAGATGTCGGCCGCGGATATTTTGTGGGGCATCGCGCTGCATTGGGGGATGATGTTCAAGCTGGTGCCTGAGACGCCAGTCGTGCTCGAGTACACCCAGCGCGTCTGCTCGCGGCCGAGCTTCGTGAAGGTGAGCGAGCGGGATGTCGCGCTGGCGGCCGAGCATGAGGCGGCGGTCAAAGGGGCTTGATGTTGCGGGCCGGCTGCCGGGGATGCCGCGGTGATCAGCGATGTTGGCACCTGACCGGCTGGCCAGTTGATCGGTCAGCCGATCCGGCATCCGGCTCGATGCGCCCGGATTTGAGACAATGAAGCCCGCCGGTGAATGTCTTCCCGGGACAACCGGGCGCGCCTTGACCTTTTCAGCAGGCGCCAGCCCATTGAACAAGAGATGTTTTCAGGTATGAGCAAGACCGTATTCATTCCCAGCGTCCCCGCGACGTCGGAGGAAGATTTCGAAGTGTCAGCGACGTCGAAACTGGCCGGCTACCGGCGTTTTTTCGGCGTGTTGAAAGTGGTTCGAACCACCGATGGCCGCGTGCTGTTCCCGTTCGACGGCGCGCCGGAACTCGGACCCTACGCGACCAAGCTGGAAGCCGTCGCGGCGGCACAGGTGTATGGCGAGCACATCGTGACCAGCGACCTGGCGCGTCCGGAGTTGTAAGCGCGGGCGCTCGGCGGGTGCGCTTTGGTCCCTTAGGCGGGTTGCTCGGTTAGTCACTCGGAATCGTCATTTGAAGTGGTCATTTCGGGAGCAACGAATGCCTCGTCTGCGCAAAGTGGGCTCATTGCCCGTTGTCATGGGGAGTGCGGCCGTGCTGATGGCCGCTTTCTGTCAATCCGGCTTCGCCCAGACGTCGGACGCCAATGCCGGTCAGACGGCGCTCGGCAAAGCCGAAGTCGTTCACGCCCAAGTCCACGTAGTAGCCATCTACCCGGCCACCAACAGCGTCACCCTACGCGGTCCGCGCGGCAATCTTGCGGATGTCGACGTCAATCCCCAGTTGGCCGATGTCAGGAAACTGCGGGTCGGCGACACGCTGAACGTTGCGTACCAGCAGGCGCTGCTGCTTCAAGTCGACAAGGTGGCGACCAAAGGCGTGCGTGAACGCATCGAGACGACGGTGGCGATACCGGCCTCAGCGGGATACGCATCGTCGGCGCATAGGGTACAGATTGTCGCGACGGTGTTGAAGATCGACCGTAAAAGCCGGATGGTGACGCTGCGTGGGCCGAAGCATCAGCAGGTACTGAGGGCGGCGGAGAGTATTCCGCTCGATGAGTTGAAAGTCGGAGACAGTGTGCGCGCGGAGTTTGTGTCGGCGGCTGCGGTGGAGGTGGTGAGGAAGTGAGGTGCGCTATCGGGGCAAAAAAAGGCCGCCCTCAGGCGACCGTTTTTTCAGCATGATGCGAGCGATAGCAGCCTATCACCCTCACTCCACAGTGACCGACTTCGCCAGGTTCCGCGGCTTATCGACGTCCGTGCCTCGCGCACAAGCCGTGTGATAAGCCAGCAACTGCAGCGGCACCACGTGCAGGATCGGCGACAGCAAGCCGTAGTGCTCCGGCATCCGGATCACATGCAGGCCTTCATCATTCACGATCTTCGTATCAGCATCCGCGAACACATAAAGCTGGCCGCCGCGCGCACGCACTTCCTGGATATTCGACTTCAGCTTCTCCAGCAGCGCGTCATTCGGCGCCACCGTCACCACCGGCATTGCTTCAGTCACGAGCGCCAGCGGCCCGTGCTTCAACTCGCCGGCCGGATACGCTTCCGCGTGGATATAGGAAATCTCCTTCAGCTTCAACGCACCCTCGAGCGCGATCGGATAATGCAGGCCACGCCCGAGGAACAACGCATGTTCCTTGCGCGAAAACTCTTCCGACCACGCAATGATCTGCGGCTCCAGCGCCAGCACGCTATTCAACGCCGCCGGCAGGTGGCGCAACTGCTTCAGATACTCGGCTTCCTGCTCCGTGCTCACCTGCCCACGCAGCTTTCCAAGCGTCGCTGCCAGCACGAACAGCGCCACCAGTTGCGTCGTGAATGCCTTGGTCGACGCCACACCGATCTCGCGACCCGCATGCGTGAGGAACGACAATTCCGTCTGGCGCACCATCGCGCTCGTGCCGACATTGCACACCGCCAGCGTATGTTTGTGCCCCAGCGACTGCGCATGCTTGAGCGCCGCCAGCGTATCGGCCGTCTCGCCCGACTGCGAGATCACCACCACCAGCGACTTCGGATTCGGCACCGACTCGCGATAGCGATACTCGCTGGCAATTTCCACCTGGGTCGGGATCTTCGCGACCGACTCGAGCCAGTACTTCGCGGTCAGCCCCGAGTAATAGCTCGTGCCGCACGCGAGAATCAGCAGGTTGTCGATGTCCGCGAACACCTTCCCCGCGCCGTCGCCGAATAGCGCCGCGTCGAACGAATCGCCTTGCGGGATCGTGTCCGTAATCGCACGCGGCTGCTCGAAAATTTCCTTCTGCATGAAGTGGCGATACGGGCCGAGTTCGACCGCGCCGCCATACGCCGCGACCTGGCGCACTTCGCGCTGCGCTTCGTAACCGTCACGATCGGCGATACGCACGCCCTCGAGCGACAGTTCGCAAACGTCGCCTTCCTCGAGGAAGATGAAGCGTTCGGTGCTGCCGGCAAGCGCCAGCGCATCTGACGCGAGGAAGTTCTCACCGTTGCCGAGCCCCACTACCAGCGGCGAACCTTGCCGCGCGCCGACCACCGTATGCGGCTGATCCTTATGCAGCACCGCGATCGCGTACGCGCCGTGCAATTGCCCGACCGCTTCGCGCACAGCGGCAAACAGATCGCCGCGATACAGGCTGTGAATCAGGTGAGCGATAACCTCCGTGTCGGTCTGAGAGACAAACACGTAACCCTTGCCCCGCAGCATTTCACGCAGCAACTCGTAATTCTCGATGATGCCGTTGTGTACCAACGCGAGTGCGTCTTTCGAGAAGATCGGGTGGGCGTTGTCGGTTACCGGCGCGCCGTGCGTCGCCCAGCGCGTATGCGCGATACCCGTGATGCCTTCGAGGTGGCTCTCCTTCACCTGCTCGTCCAGATCGGCCACGCGCGCGACGCTGCGAGCACGACGCGGCCCATCACTACCGAGTACCGCCACGCCGCACGAATCGTAGCCGCGATACTCGAGGCGACGCAGTCCTTCGATCAGGACGGGAACGATGTTACGTTGCGCAACCGCGCCGACAATGCCACACATGGCTTATTCCTTTTCAGTGCTGGGTTTCAGGGAGCGCGCTTCATGCGCGCGTCACGCCCATCAACTTTTCTTCTTGGTCGGGCGTACATAGCCCGACTTGCTTGTTTGAGTCTTATCGTTCAGGACCAGCATGTCTTCTTCGACATCCTTCCAGACCGTGGTGCCCGCCGCGATCGTCACACCGCGCTTGACGCGCACGGGCGCAACGAGTTGCGTGTCCGAACCGACGAACACGTCGTCTTCGATGATCGTGCGGAATTTGTTCGCGCCGTCATAGTTACAGGTGATGGTACCCGCACCGATATTCACGCGCGCCCCGACATCCGCATCGCCGATATACGTCAGATGGTTCGCCTTTGAGCCATGACCGAGCACCGAGTTCTTCACCTCGACGAAGTTGCCGACGTGCGACTCATCCTGCAACGACGTGCCCGGACGCAGCCGCGCATAAGGGCCGAGCACGACGTTCGCACCCACTTCGGCGCCTTCGATATGCGTGAACGCGTCGACGCGCGTACCGGCGCCGATCGTCGCATTGCGGATCACGCAGTTCGGCCCGACCGTCACGTTGTCAGCCAGCGTGACGCGGCCTTCGAACACGCAGTTCACGTCGATCGAGACGTCGCGGCCGCATTCGAGTGTGCCGCGCACGTCGATTCGAGCCGGATCGGCAAGCGTCACGCCGGCCACCAGCAGCGTCTCGGCGACATTGTGCTGATGAATCCGTTCGAGTTCGGCAAGCTGCTGCTTGCTATTCACGCCGAGCGTTTCCCACTCTTCGTCAGGCTGTGTGGTGACGACTTCGAGTCCGGCTTCGATCGCCATCTCGACCGCGTCGGTCAGGTAGAACTCGCCTTGCGCGTTGTCGTTCTTTAACGCGGCGAGCCATGCGCCCAGACGCTCGGTCGGCGCGACGATGATGCCGGTGTTGATCTCGGCGATCTTGAGCTGCTCGGGCGTCGCGTCTTTCTGTTCGACGATGCGCGACACCTTGCCGTGCTGATCGCGCACGATGCGGCCGTAGCCGCTGGGGTCGTCGAGCGTGACGGTGAGAACACCGTAGCCGCCTCGGCCCGCGCGATCGGTCAGCGCCTGCAGCGTGCTGGCGCGCGTGAGCGGCACGTCGCCGTACAGCACCAGCGTGGGTTCGGACGGATCGAGCAGCGGCAACGCCTGTTGCACGGCGTGACCCGTGCCGAGTTGCTGCTCCTGCGCGGCGAACTGGACATCCGGCGCCGCTACCGCTTCACGCACGGCTTCGGCGCCATGACCGACCACTACGACCAGACGCGTGGGCTTGAGCGCACGAGCAGTGTCGATGACATGAGCGAGGAGCGGCCGGCCAGCCAGGGGATGGAGCACCTTGGGAAGCGCGGACCGCATGCGCTTACCGGTGCCTGCCGCCAAAATCACGATGTTCATGGCGTCGGCAATCAGACAAGTTTGGAGCCGACGATTCTATCATGCGGCCTATAACGAATAAGGCCGCTCGCGCGGCCTTATTACCCTGCCGAATCACCCGGAAACCTTTGATTTCAGGGCACTTCACGGCCTGGTTACATATCGTCGAACTGAACGATCGAGATCGGCTTCGATCCGTTGAAGGTTGCGCCCTCACCGGAATCGGTCGAACACGGCTCCTCGTCGAAAGCGATATCGCCTTGCGGATCGGCCTCGCCGCTTGCACGCAGGCCGGCGAACGGGAACAGCTTGTGATCCATCAGATGCGACGGCACGATGTTCGACAACGCATTGAACATGTTCTCGATGCGGCCCGGGAAACGCTTCTCCCAATCGCGGATCAGCGCCTTCATTTCCGCGCGTTTCAGGTTCGGCTGGCTGCCGCACAGGTTGCACGGAATGATCGGGAATTCGCGCAACTCCGCGTACTTTTCCAGATCGGTTTCCTTCACGTAAGCGAGCGGACGGATCACGATATTCTTGCCGTCGTCTGATTGCAGCTTGGGCGGCATGCCCTTCAGCTTGCCGCCGTAGAACATGTTGAGCAGCAGCGTTTGCAGAATGTCGTCGCGATGATGGCCGAGCGCGATCTTGGTCGCGCCGAGCTCGCCCGCCACGCGATACAGAATCCCGCGACGCAAGCGCGAGCACAGCGAGCAGGTGGTCTTGCCCTCCGGCACCAGCCGCTTGACGATGCTGTACGTATCCTGGTTCTCGATGTGAAACGGAATGTCGAGTTGCTTCAGGTACTCGGGCAGCACGTGCTCCGGAAAGCCCGGCTGCTTCTGGTCGAGATTCACTGCGACGATGTCGAAGTTGATCGGCGCGCGTTCGCGCAGCCGCATCAGGATTTCGAGCATCGCGTAGCTGTCCTTGCCGCCCGACAGGCACACCATCACCTTGTCGCCTTCCTCGATCATGTTGAAGTCGCCGATCGCCTCACCGACCTGGCGCGCGAGCCGCTTGAACAGCTTGTTGTTCTCGTAGGCTTCTTTCTGCTCGCGGCGCGTGAGCGGCGCTTTGACCGCTGAGGCGTGTCCGGCCTGCACAGCCTCGGGGGCCGCGGTGTCGTTCAGGATTTCCTGAGCATTCATGGCTCAATCCTCTTTGATACGGAAAACTTCGACGCCCACAGCGTCGCAGTCGGGATAAACGTCCGGCTTTTCGGTCGACACGCACACGGCGCGCACCTGCGGATGAGCGAGGAGCGCCTTGACGAGGTCATCGCAGAGGGTTTCCTGCAGGTGAATATGACCTTGCTCGACGCGGCGCGCGATGGTCGAGCGCATGAAGTCGTAGTCGACCACTTCGTTCAATTTGTCCTGAACCGGCGTGGACAGCGCGAGCGGCACGAACAGTTCGACGTTGATCACGACGCGCTGTTCGCCGCGCTTTTCGAAGTCGTGCACGCCGATGTTGATGTGCACTTCGTAATTGCGCAGAAATAGCCGGCGGCAATCGGCGAGCCGGGGATGCGAAAGAGCGGCAAACATGTTCGTTCCAGTCGAAAAAAAGAGTGCGGAGCACTCAACTGGGCGCTTCAAGGCGCGGGCGGCCGCCGGTTCACCCGGCAACCAGCACGCACGCGCGTCAGGCGCCCGTCAAAAACATAACGTCGCGCGGCAGCGGCACGAGGTGCTGCCCGCCGTCGACCACCAGCGTCGTTCCGGTGACGCCCGCTGCATCGGCGAGATACAGCGCGGCGGCGACAATATCCTCCGGCCGCGACGCGCGGCCCAAAGGCGTAGCACGGTGAGCTTCTTCAAAACCAGCCGGCGTTTGATCGGCGGATTGCATCGTCAGACCAGGGGCAAGCCCGACCACGCGCACTTTCGGCGCCAACGCCTGCGCCAGCGCAACCGTCGCTGTCTGCAACGCTGCTTTCGACAGCGTGTAGGACAGGTAGTCCGGGTTCATGTTGTACAGCTTCTGATCCAGCACATTGATGACCACGCCGCGCTGGCTTTCATCGGTGCGCGCGGCTTCCGGCGTGGCCTCGAACAGCATACGCGCCAGCACCAGCGGCGCGCCGAGATTCATCGCGGTCAGCTTCAGCAGAAGGTCGTAACCGACGTTCTGCGCCGTGTCTTCTTCGAAGCGCGAGGCGTTGTTGACAATACACGACGGGCGGCCCAGCGCGGCCGTACAGGCGGGCAGAAGCTGCTCGACCTGGGCCTCGTCGCCCAATTCTGCGTGCAAAGCCACCGCCCGGCGGCCAAGGGCGACGATTTCTGCGACCACTTCGTCAGCCGCCTCACGCGACGCGCCGTAGTGGACCGCCACGTCCCAGCCACGCGCGGCGAAGCCGAGCGCGAGCGAGCGCCCGATGCGGCGGGCGGCGCCGGTAATCAGCACGATGCGCGGCGTTTCAGGCGCGCGGGCGGCGGCGGTGTCCAGAGGGGCGGTCATTTACAATGCGGGGATGAATCCGAAAGCTCACCAACCCGATAGTTTACCTGCTCCCGGCCCGAGCGCGCTTGCGCAGTCCGAAGCGCTGGTCGCACAGGTCCGCGCGGAGCTCGAAGCGGCAGGCGGCTGGCTGCCATTCGACCGCTACATGGAGCGCGCGCTTTACGCGCCGGGACTCGGCTATTACAGCGGCGGCGCCCGCAAATTCGGCCTGCGCGGCGACGACGGCAGCGACTTCGTCACGGCGCCGGAAATGTCGCCGCTATTCGCCGCGACGCTGGCGCGCCCGCTCGCCGAGGCCTTGGAGGCGAGCGGCACGCGCGAGCTGATGGAATTCGGCGCCGGTACGGGGAAACTCGCCGCCGGCTTGCTGAATGCGCTCGACGTTCTGGCCGTCGAATTCGACAGCTACTCGATCGTGGATTTGTCCGGTGAGTTGCGCGAACGCCAACGCGAGACGATCGAAGCCACGGCACCGGCGCTGGCCGCGAAGGTGCGCTGGCTGGACGCGTTGCCGGAAGGATTCGAAGGCGTGGTGATCGGCAACGAAGTGTTGGACGCGATGCCCGTACGGCTTTTCGCCTTTACCGGCGGCGCCTGGCACGAACGCGGCGTGACGTGGCGCGACGAGGCCTTTGCGTTCGACGACCGGTTGGTATCGGAGGCTGCGGACATTGCGCTTCTGGCTGAGATCGAAACTACCGGTGTCGACTACGTCACCGAAACGCACGACGCCGCCCGTGCATTCACGCGGACCATTTGCACGATGCTCACGCGTGGCGCGGCGTTCTTCATCGATTATGGTTTTCCGCGCCACGAGTACTACCATGAGCAACGCGCGCAGGGCACGTTGATGTGCCATTACCGGCACCGGGCGCATGGTGACCCGTTTGTCTATCCGGGCTTGCAGGACATTACCGCGCACGTGGAATTTACCGGCATCGCCGAAGCCGGCGTCGAGGCTGGTGCGGATTTGTTGGGGTTCACGTCGCAAGCGCGGTTCTTGTTGAACGCGGGGATTACCGAGACGTTATCGGCGCTCGATCCAACGGACACGGCGAGGTTTTTGCCTGCGGCGAATGCAGTCCAGAAGTTGTTGTCCGAGGCGGAGATGGGTGAGCTGTTCAAGGTGATCGCGTTTTCGCGCGGGCTGGATGACACGCTGCAGGTGTTTTCCGGCGGCGACCGGTCACATACGTTGTGATTTTTTGCCTTAGGGATTGGCGATGATCCGCTCGCTGTTGACTACGTTTGTTGCGGTGGCGGTGTTGTCGGCCTGCTGGCCGTGGCTCAGGAAGATCGGGATTGGGCGGATGCCTGGTGATGTTACGTTGCGCCTCTTCGGGCGGGAGTACCCGTTTCCGTTTATGTCGACGCTTGTGGTTTCGATGGTTTTGTCGCTGATCGCGAGGGTTTTGTAGCCTGCTCGGCGCTTGTTTGGCCGTGTTCTTAGGACTTTGGCCTTTCCTTGAATTGTTAGTGGTCTATTAGTGTTGCCCCTGTGCGGGGCGGCACTTACTTCTCTTTGCCGGCTGCAAAGAGAAGTAAGCAAGAGAAAGCAGCTCAAACCGCTACTATTAAGTGGGCGCCGTGGTTTGCACAGGCTAGTGGTGCATCTGGAATCCGTGTTCTCGCACATTCCGCGTTAGTGACAAAGGACTCATCAGCTCCCACTCCGCACTGCGTGCGTCGCGGACGGGTTTGCATGGGAAACCACCGGCTTCGGTTGGGGGCGGTGGGAGCCATCGGCTTCGCCTCGGCGAAGCGCCCCTGCATTCACCCGGGAACCCCTACTTAAAGTGATATGTCCGTGTGCCGTAATCACGGTCACAGTCACGGCTGCGGTGGTGGCAATGCAATGACGAGCCACCGTTCAGTGGCGAGACGCGAGCGTCAAAACGCAGCGATCGGTTTTATGAGCTGCTCTTCGGCGCGCGCAGCGCCGCCGGAAGTATGACGCCCTTGTCACTGGCCTATGCAGGTGCACGAACACAGATTCCAGATGCACCACTACCCGCAGCAGACCACGGCGCCCACTTAGCATGAGCGGTTTGAGCTGCTTTCTCTTGCCTACTTCTCTTTGCAGCCGGTGTATAGACCGGAGACATAGCTGACAGACGTGCGGGGACATGGTTGACACTTCCGGGTATTAAAACGCCCGGTCCCGACCATGCCCTGGAACGCAAGAGACACCATGAGCCTCCGACAGGAATTTG
>CABFVV010000100.1_pt1 | contig 33974 bp, 30 predicted proteins | sample 8864751 | NCBI WGS metagenome assembly CABFVV01 (sample SAMEA5735770, study PRJEB23740) | soil metagenome | biome: forest; feature: forest soil; material: soil | place: USA | collected 2013-10-13 | depth 0.1 m | reverse complement strand
CCTTGTCGACCAGCGCCTTGAGCAGCTTGGCGACCGCCAGCGGCTGCAGTTCTTCGCCCGACTCGATCAGGATCGCACGGTCCGCGCCGATTGCCAGCGCCGTGCGCAGCGTTTCCTGCGCTTGCGTCACACCGGCCGACACGGCGATCACTTCGGTCGCCACGCCCGCTTCGCGCAGACGAACGGCTTCTTCAACCGCGATTTCGTCGAACGGATTCATCGACATTTTCACGTTCGCGATGTCGACGCCCGTGCCGTCCGATTTCACCCGGACTTTCACGTTGTAATCGACCACTCTCTTGACTGGCACCAGGATTTTCATGCACACGCTCCAAAGTTACGAATACGTCAACCCAACGAACATTATAGCGACTGCCCTCATGGCAGCCTTGTCGCGGGCGCTCTAGCAGAAGGATATCGCTCCTCAGCGGCGTGACGGCAATAACGAACGATCGTTCTATTTTAATCTCGAAAAAACCCGGGAGACAACCCCGGGTTAAGACCTACGACTCTAATTTTGCATTGCCGTCGTGTCTTGTCAGGCGAAACGGCCGAAAAACGGCCGTCGAATCACCAGGCGGTGATCACCGCCCCACCAAACTTGCTTTCGACAAACTGCTTCACTTCCGGCGAATGATACGCCGCGACCAGCTTCGCAACCCACGGCTTGCTCTTGTCAGCTTCGCGGATTGCGATGATGTTCACGTACGGACCCTTCGGGTCTTCGATCGCGATGGCGTCCTGCTTGGGCTTCAAACCCGCTTCCATCGCAAAGTTCGTATTGATCGCGGCGGCGTCCACGTCGTTCAGCGAGCGCGGGATCTGCGCTGCGTCGAGTTCGACGATCTTCAGCTTCTTCGGGTTGTCGACGACATCGAGCGGCGTCGCCTTGAGACCCGCGTCCGCGCGCAGCTTCAGCAGACCTTGCTTCTGCAGCAACAGGAGTGCCCGGCCGCCATTGGTCGGATCGTTCGGCACGGCGATCTTCGCGCCCGGCTGCAATTCAGCCAGCGTCTTCACCTTCTTCGAATAGATGCCCATCGGGTACGTGACCGTATCGGCAACACGAATCAGCTTGTAGCCGCGGTCCTTCACCTGGGCCTGCAAGTACGGGTCATGCTGGTAGCTGTTTGCGTCCAGGTCGCCACCGGCGAGCGCCGCGTTCGGCTGCACGTAGTCGGAGAACTCGACGATCTTGATGTTCAGACCGTTCTTCGCCGCGACCGTCTTCACGACTTCCATGATCTGCGCGTGCGGGCCGCCGGTGACGCCGACCTTGATCGTGTCTTCAGCGTGAGCCGTGGTGGCGGCAGCGAACAGCGACGCGGCGCCGAGTGTGGCGGCCAGCTTGAGAACGAAACGACGTTGCATGATGGACCTTTTCCGAATCTATCGATTCTGTTGTTTACTTATGGCTCAAACGACGCACGAGCCAATCCCCGAACGACTGCACCAGTTGCACGAAGACGATCAGGATCACCACGACCGTCACCATCACTTCCGGCAAGAAACGCTGATACCCGTAACGAATGCCCAGATCGCCGAGCCCGCCGCCGCCGATCGCACCAGCCATCGCCGAGTAGCCGACCAGCGAGACAAACGTGATCGTCAAACCGGCGACCACACCCGGCAGTGACTCCGGCAACAGCACCTTGAAAACGATCTGGCTGGTGGTCGCGCCCATCGCCTGCGCCGCTTCGATCAGACCGCGATCGACTTCGCGCAGCGCGGTTTCGACCAGACGCGCAATGAACGGCGCCGCGGCGATCGTCAGCGGCACCACGGCCGCAGCCGTACCGATCGACGAACCCACCACGAGACGCGTGAACGGAATCACGGCGACCAGCAAGATGATGAACGGCGTGGAACGCACGGCATTGACGATCACGCCCATTACGCGATTCACGGCGATGTTCTGCAACACGCCCTGACGGTCCGTCAGATACAGCAGCACGCCCAGCGGCAAACCGACCGCTGCGCCGACCAGTCCGGAGATGCCCACCATCACAAGCGTTTCCCAGAACGACTGGACGAACATATCGAACATTTCACTCAACATACGACAGCTCCTCTACCACAACACCCTGTTCGCGCAGATAGGTCAGCGCCTGTGCGACCTTCGCCGGTTCGCCGCCCGCGAGCACCGCGAGCGAGCCGAACGCCTGCCCCTGGATCTCGTCGATTTGGCCATGCAGGATGTTGAAGTCGAGTTCGTAGCGGCGAATCGTTTCCGACAGGATCGGCTGATCGACACCCGAACCGGTGAACGCCAGGCGCAACAAATGGCCGCTGCCGGTCTTCAGGCGTTCGGCCACGCGTGCCTTCATCGCGGGCGGCAGTTCCTGTGCGATCACGTCGCCGATCAGCGCGCGCGTCACTTCATGATGCGGTTGCAGGAACACGTCGATGACCTTGCCCTCTTCGACCACACGGCCGGCATCCAGCACCGCGACGCGGTCGCAGACCTGCTTGATCACGTCCATCTGGTGCGTGATCAGCACAATCGTCAGGTTCAGTTCGCGATTGATGCGCTTGAGCAGATCGAGGATCGAGCGCGTGGTTTCGGGATCGAGCGCCGACGTCGCTTCGTCGGAGAGCAGCACCTTCGGCTTGCTCGCCAACGCACGCGCGATACCCACACGTTGCTTCTGCCCGCCGCTGATCTGCGCCGGATAACGATCCTTCTGCGCCGACAGGCCGACCAGTTCGAGCAGCGGCAGCACGTTCGCCTCGATCTCGTCGCGCTTCATGCCGGCGAGTTCGAGCGGCAACGCCACGTTCTCGTAAACCGTGCGCGACGACAGCAGGTTGAAGTGCTGGAAGATCATGCCGATTTCGCGACGCGCCTCGCGCAACTGCGCGGCGGGCAGCGTCGTCAGATCACGGCCGCTGACGACGATGTTGCCTTCGCTCGGGCGCGTCAGCAGGTTGATGGTGCGCACGAGCGTACTCTTGCCCGCGCCGCTGCGGCCGATGATGCCGAACACCTCACCCGCCGGAATCGACAGATTGACGTTATGCAGCGCTTCGACCCAGCCCCGGGGTCCGGCGAACCGCTGAGAGATATTGCGTATTTCGATCATGGAAAAACGAAACGGCGGAGTTTGCCAACGAGCGTTATGCGCTCCCGACAAGCGGCCGCCGTTGCTTTTATTGGGATTTGAGGCCGCAATTCTACCGCAGCGTCGTCATTCCCTTTAATAATCAATTTCGATCTTTTCATAACCACAGAGCATTAGAGGCGTGCCCGGCGCGAGATGCTCGCGCGTGCGCACCTGCTGCGACTATGATCGGGCGAATCGAAATCAGGCCCCATCCAGGATAAACGGCAGCTATGGAAACAACCCGATCCGGCAATGTGCGTCCCGCAGCGGCCGCGCCAAAAGGCGGCGCCGCGCTGCGCTCCACGGTCGCGACGAGCGACGGCATCGAACTGCCGTTGTATCGCTGGCCCGCCACGACACCGCTGCGCGGCACGGTCGCGCTGGTGCACGGGCTCGCGGAGCACGCCGGGCGTTACGCAGCACTGGCGGATCGGCTGAACTCGGCCGGCATCGAACTCGTCGCTATCGATTTGCGCGGACATGGGCATGCGCCGGGCAAACGCGTGTGGGTCGACCGGTTTGACGACTATCTGCTCGACGCACAGGCCTTGCTCAATGAAGCGGCAACCAGTTGTGCACCGCTGTTCCTGATGGGCCACAGCATGGGCGGCGCAGTTGCTGCGCTTTACGCGATCGAGCGACTCGAGGCAAGCGGGCGTCGGCTAAGCGGTCTGATCCTGTCGAGCCCCGCGCTCGCGCCCGGCCGCGATGTGCCGCGCTGGATGCTCAAGGTGAGCCAGGTGATCAGCCGCATCTGGCCGACCTTCCCGGCGATGAAAATCGACGCGGCTTTGCTTTCGCGTCTTCAAACGGTGGTGAACGCCAATCGCAATGATCCGCTGGTTCATCACGGCGCGATTCCGGCGCGCACAGGCGCGGAGTTGTTGCTGGCGATGGCGCGCATCGAACGCGGCCGTGCGGGACTACGCGTGCCGCTGCTGGTGTATCACGGCACTGCCGACAAGCTCACCGAGCCCGAAGGCAGCCGTGATTTCGGCGCGCATGCGGGTTCGCCGGACAAAACGCTCACGATGCACAAAGACAGCTACCACGAGACGATGAACGATCTCGACCGGGATCGGGTGATCGGCGCACTGATCGATTGGATCGAAAAGCGTTTGCCAAAAACCTGAGCGCCGGACGGCGTGTCGACATGGACAAACGGAGTTCAGTGGGTCGACGCGAGGACGACGCTCCAAGTTTCAGCATTGGCCGGCATTTAGAACGCTCAAGTATCTGGACGAGTGATACGGGGGCGGACTTCGACAAGAACGGCCCAGCCCGGCTAGCGCTTCCAGTCAGGCGCCCGTTTGTCGATGAACGCCTGCACGCCTTCGAGCGCGGAGTCGTCCATCATGTTGCAAGCCATGGTCTGGCCGGCTAACTGGTACGCTGCTTCGATCCCCATTTCGAGCTGGCGATAGAACAGCCCCTTGCCGGCGCTCACCGCTTCGACGGGTTTCGCGCAGATGCTCTTCGTGAGCCGCGCGACCTCTGCATCGAGCGCGTCCGCCGGCGCAATGCGATTCACCAGTCCCTGCTGCTTCGCCTGGAGAGCGTCGATGAAATCGCCGGTGAGCAGCATTTCGAGCGCCGCCTTGCGCGACAGATTGCGCGACAGCGGCACCGAAGGCGTCGCGCAGAAAAGACCCAGATTGACACCCGAGACGGCAAAGCGCGCGGTGTCGGCAGCGACTGCCAGATCACACATCGCGACCAGTTGGCAGCCGGCCGCCGTGGCGATGCCGTGCACACGCGCGATCACCGGTTGCGGCAAGCGCTGGATCGTCAACATCAGTTTCGTGCAGCGCGCGAACAAGGCCTGGTAGTAAGCCAGCGACGGCGCCGCGCGCATTTCCTTCAGATCGTGCCCCGCGCAGAACGCGCGACCGGCGCCGGCGATCACCACCACCCGCGCGTTGGAGTCCGCCAGCGCCGTCAGCGTCGACTGCAATTCGTCGAGCAAGGCTTCGGAGAGCGCGTTGAAGGCATCGGGCCGGTTCATCGTCAAACGGACGACACCCGGCACGCCGTAGGCGTCGTGTTCGATTTCGACCAGCGACGCACTGCGCACCTCGGCATTCATGGCTCGCTCCTCGTTGAATTCGTGCATTTCACGACGTTCGCGCAGCTTTTGTCGCGTGACAACTCAGATCCCGGCCAGCGAGCGCACGTGCGCCACCACGCTGCGCCCCAGCGCCGACAGGTTGTACCCGCCCTCGAGACAACTGACGATCCGTCCCTGCGCATAGCGCTTCGCGATCTCGCGCACCTGATCGGTGATCCATGCGTAGTCGTCTTCGACGAGGCCCATGTTGCCAAGATCGTCCTCTCGATGCGCATCAAAGCCGGCCGAGATGAAGATCATCTCCGGCTTGAATTCATGCAGGCGCGGCAGCCACATCATGTCGACCGCCTCGCGCACCGCCATGCCTTTCGAGCGTGCCGGCATCGGCACATTGCACATGTTGGGCGCCTGATTGTCAGCGCCGCTGAACGGATAGAACGGGTGCTGGAAGATGCTGCACATCAGCACGCGCGAATCGCCCGAAAAGGCTGCTTCGGTGCCGTTACCGTGATGGACGTCGAAATCGATGATCGCCACGCGCTGCATGCCATGCACTTCAAGTGCGTGACGCGCGGCGATCGCGACGTTGTTGAAAAAGCAGAAGCCCATTGCACGCGCCGGCTCCGCATGGTGGCCCGGCGGGCGCACGCTGCAGAACGCGTTGTCGTAGCGGCCTTCGATCACGGCGTCGGTCGCGGCCACCGCAGCGCCAGCCGCGCGCAACGCGGCCTGCAACGTGTGCGGGTTCATGGACGTGTCGGGATCGATTTCGGCAAGACCTTCCACGGGCGACTTGCTGCGGACGTAATCGATGTGGGCTTGCGTATGCACGCGCAACAGCGCGGCTTCATCGGCGAGCGGCGGCGACTCGCGCTCGATCAGCGAGTCGATGCGGCTCGCGATCAATTGATCTTCGATTGCCTGCAGGCGCGCCGGGCATTCGGGATGCCATTGCCCCATATCGTGCAGCAAACAATCTGCGTGGGAATAAAAGGCTGTTGCCATGATTCTCGTCTGCGGCGCGGCGCTTTCTCAGCGCGCGCGGCGTGTCTCCGTCCATGGGCGCACACACTGGGCGCGCCAACATTTGCCAAGTTACCACACCATGCGACTGTGACGCGCTGGGCACAGTTTTGCAGAAAGCGTCGGGTATACTGCCCTGTCCGTTTCCCCCTGTCTCTTTCGCACTGCGCCCCTAGCTCACTATGACCGTCAAGCTTGCTCTGTCTGCACGAAACCGGCTACGCATGAAGACCCTAGCCGCCGCACTGTCCGTCGCATCGTGCATGTTCATGGCAACCAGTCCGGCGATGGCGCAAAGCGCCGCGAAAAAGCCGCCGGTGCTGCTCGCGCAAAGCCAACCGCAACCGGCAGTGCCGCAAGGGCAAACCTTCGAAGAAGAGATCATCCCGCAGCGCTACGCGAATAACCCGAATGTCGACGCGTTCATCAGCGACATGTCCGCGCGCTATGACTTCGACGAAGCCGCATTGCATGCGTTGTTCGCTCGCGTGAGCTATTCGGCTACCGCGGTCAAGCTCGTCACACCGTCGCCCTCCCCGACGATCAAGAACTGGCGCGTGTATCAGTCGCGCTTTCTCGACCAGGTGCGCATCAACGCCGGCGTGCGCTTCTGGCGCGCCAACCAGGCCACGCTGCAACGCGCCTATGAAGAGTTCGGCGTGCCGCCGGAAGTGATCGTCGGCATCATCGGCGTGGAGACGATCTATGGGCGCTTCATGGGCAACTTCCGCGTGCTCGACGCGCTGACCACGCTCAGTTTCGACTATCCGAACACCGCCAATCGCGCGGATCGCCAGGCGACCTTCCGCAAGAATCTTGAAGATTACCTGGTCTGGACGCGCGATTCGCAAATCGATCCGACCACCGTGCTCGGCTCCTACACCGGCGCGATCGGCATTCCGCAGTTTCTGCCGAGCAGCATCGTGCAATACGCGGTGAGCTACGACGGCAACAAGCAGATCGATCTGCGCACAAGCCAGGCGGATGCGATCGGCAGCGTGGCGAATTATCTGCGCCAGAACGGCTGGGAAAACGGCCGGCCGGTGGTGTGGAAGATCGGTACGGACGCCGGCAGCCTGGGCGTAGCGCAAGCGGCCGCCGACGGTAAGCCGGAGCCGCATTGGCCACTGGATCAATTGCTCCGTGCCGGACTGCTGCTGAACGAGCCGGGCGTCGATATCGCGACGGAAGCCGGCACGCCGGTGACCGTGGTGGATCTGCCGTCGCCGGGGCGTGGCACCGAGTACATGCTGGGCCTGAAGAACTTCTATGTCCTCACGCGCTATAACCGCAGTTTCTTCTACGCACTGGCGGTTTATCAATTGGGCGAGCGGGTCAAGGCTCAGATGGAAGCAAGCGACGCGGCGAACGCCAGCAGCAATGCTGCGCCGCCGGTCGCGGCCTCGCAATGAGCTGAGCGGCGGCGGTTGTCAGGCACTCGGTTGCCAGACACTCACCGCGTCACGAACGGGTAGCAAGCGACATAAAAAAGCGCCGGTTAGCCCGGCGCTTTTTCATTGACCAACTCGCATTGACCAACTCGTTTTGAGGGCCGCCCAATGCGCCGCAGCGCAATCAAGCCGGGAACACACCCGTCGACAGATACCGGTCACCCCGATCGCAAACGATAAACACGATCGTCGCATTCTCGACCTGACGCGCGACACGCAACGCCACTTCACAGGCCCCGCCCGACGAGATGCCGGCGAAGATTCCTTCGACCGAGGCCATACGCCGCGCCATCGCTTCGGCTGCGGCCTGGCTCACGTTCTCGACGCGGTCCACACGGCTACGATCGAAAATCTTCGGCAGATAGGCTTCCGGCCATTTGCGAATGCCCGGAATGCGCGAACCCTCTTCCGGCTGCGCGCCGATGATCTCGATCGCCTGATTCTGTTCCTTCAGATAGGTGGACACGCCCATGATCGTGCCGGTCGTGCCCATCGACGAGACGAAGTGCGTGATGCGCCCTTCGGTGTCGCGCCAGATTTCCGGACCGGTACCTTCGACGTGCGAGGCCGGATTGTCCGGGTTCGCGAACTGGTCGAGGATGATGCCCTTGCCTTCGCGCTGCATCTGTTCGGCCAGATCGCGCGCGTATTCCATGCCGCCCGTCACCGGTGTCAGCACGATCTGCGCGCCGTACGCGGCCATGCTCTGACGGCGCTCCACCGACAGGTCTTCCGGCATGATCAGCACCATCTTGTAGCCGCGGATCGCCGCAGCCATCGCCAAGGCGATGCCGGTATTGCCGCTGGTCGATTCGATCAGCGTATCGCCCGGCTTGATGCGTCCACGCGCTTCCGCCTTCTTGATCATCGACAGCGCCGGACGGTCCTTCACCGAGCCCGCAGGATTGTTGCCCTCGAGCTTCGCAAGGATCACGTTATTGCGGCTGCGGATCTCGTCGTCAGGGAGCCGGACGAGTTGCACGAGCGGCGTATTGCCGATCGTATCTTCAATCGTTTTGTAAGCCATATCGGGTCTGGTGCTGTCGATGCGCGGAGTCTTCAATCCATCGATTCTAAACCACCGTGCGCACGGCTGCCGTGCGGCCCTTCTGCCCGAATGGATGCAGGTGCTGGCGGACGAGCGCGCGCAACGCAAAAAGCCCGCGGCTGAGAACCGCGGGAGCCAGTCATCTGCATGACAGCTAAAGGAGTGTTCTTACCCACTCCGACCATGAAGGGGAACGACGGTAACGGACTGGGCGCGAGAGAGGTGACCCGCCTCGCGCGCACGGCCCGCGTCAGGCTATTTCTTCACCGCCACAGTGGCGTTCTTTGGGGTTGCGGCCGCGCTAGTCGAGTTAGCCGCGTTGGCGCCATTGCCCGCAGCGGCCGCGCCTTTGCTTTGTGCAGACGCCGCAGCCTGCGGGTTAGCAGCCGCGCCAGCCGGACCGACAGCGAGACCCTCCGCCTGCAGGCGCTCGACGGTATGCCCGCCCATGCCTTTGACGCGCTTGCCGAGATCGGCCGGGTCCTTGAATGGACCATGCGCTGCACGCTCGTCGAGAATGGCTTTCGCTTTGGCAGGACCGATGCCCTTGATGCCGCGCAGCGCATCCTCGTTAGCCGTGTTGACGTCGACCGCCGCATACGCGTGGCCGAAAGCGGCCAGCATGGCCGCGGTAACCAGAATTTTTCGAAACATATGGAATCTCCCTCGTACAACCGGTTGGCGACCATCACCAACCGGGAGATTCCAGTTTAAAGAGGTATCCGAAAGATTTACACCTGGCCGAATAGCCAACGTACGTAGCGATCGACACCTTCCTGCACGCTCAAAAACGGCGCGTCGTAGCCGACGGCACGCAGCTTGGTCTGGTCGGCCTGCGTGAAGCACTGGTACTTGCCGCGCAATGCATCGGGGAACGGAATATATTCGATCAGCCCGCGCTGCACCTGCTCCGCGAGCGACAAGGGCGGCTCGTTGTTCAACGTACGCAGCGTGTTGACCACCGTGCTCGCGATGTCGTTGAACGGCTGCGCACGGCCACTGCCCAGGTTGAAGATGCCCGACTTGTCCGGATTGTCGAAGAAAAACAGGTTGACCTTCACCACGTCTTCGACGGAGACGAAGTCGCGCGTCTGCTCGCCGGCGGCATAGCCGTTGTATTCGCCGAACAGCTTGACCTTGCCTTCCGCGCGGAACTGGTTGAAGTTGTGAAACGCGACAGACGCCATGCGCGCCTTGTGCGTCTCGCGCGGCCCGTAGACGTTGAAATAGCGGAAGCCGGCAATCTGGCTCTTCGCGGTGGGCAGCACGCGGCGAATCACCTGGTCGAACAGAAATTTCGAATAGCCGTACACGTTCAGCGGCTGCTCGACTTCGCGCTCTTCGACGAAGCGGCTCGAACCGCCATACGTGGCCGCCGAGGACGCATACAGAAACTGGATATTCTGCGCGAGACAGACGTCGAGCACTTCGCGGCTATAGCGGAAGTTGTTGTCCATCATGTAGCGGCCGTCGGTTTCCATCGTGTCCGAGCAGGCGCCTTCGTGGAAAATCGCGCGCACTTTGCCGAAATCGCCACGCTTGAAGCGTTCGACGAATTCGGTCTTGTCGAGATAGTCGTCGATCTCGCAGTCGACGAGATTCTTGAACTTGTCCGCACGCGTGAGGTTATCGACCGCGATGATGCGTTGTTCACCGCGCTCATTGAGCGCCTTCACGAGATTGCTGCCGATAAAGCCGGCCGCGCCGGTGACGATGAGGGTCATGATGATCCTGCAGTAATGGGCTTTGCATGGGATCGGAGTAAGTGCTTTGCACCAACTCCGATCGACAGCTCAGTTGACGCCTCGCGGGTTCCTCTTTTGCCCCCGCTGAAACTAAAGCACAAAGAAGGGGACCCGGCGGGGCTGCATCAATGAAAAAGTTCGTCGTAGGTGACGGTGGCGGTACCGAGTTTGCCGACCACGATGCCGGCTGCGCGATTCGCGAGCCCGACCGCCTCGACCAGCGTAAGACCCGCGCCGAGCATGGCGGCGAGCGTGGCGATCACGGTGTCGCCCGCGCCCGATACATCATACACTTCGCGTGCAACGGCCGATGTATGCAGGATGCCGTCGTCGGCGAAGAGCGTCATGCCCTCTTCCGAACGCGTCAGCAGCAGCGCCTTGAACTCGAGATCGGCACGCAGTTTGGTCACGCGCGCGATCAGATCCTCTTCGGATTTCCACTGACCGACCACCTCGCGCAACTCGGCGCGATTCGGCGTGATCAGCGTGGCGCCGCGATAGCGCTCCCAGTCGTCGCCCTTCGGATCGACCAGCACCGGCTTACCCGCCGTATGCGCCTTGGCGATCATCTGCGTGACGTGCGTGAGACCGCCCTTCGCGTAATCGGACATCAGGATCACGTCGTGCGACGGCAGCAGGTCGTCGAAACGCGCAAGGCCCGCGAGCAACACTTCGTGCGCGGGCGAGTTTTCGAAGTCGACGCGCAGCAACTGCTGCTGACGCGACAGCACGCGCAGTTTGATGGTGGTGAGCAAATCCGGATCGCGTTCCAGATGCGGCGCCACCCCGCTTTCGGCGAGTAGTTGCACGATGCGCTCGCCGGGCTCGTCATGGCCGACCACGCACAGCAAACCCGCTTGCGCGCCGAGCGCCACCGCATTGCGCGCCACGTTCGCGGCGCCGCCGAGGCGGTCTTCCTGGCGCTGCACATGCACGACCGGCACCGGCGCTTCCGGCGAAATACGGTTCACGTCGCCGAACCAGTAGCGATCGAGCATCACGTCGCCGACCACCAGCACGCGCGCCGCGCCAAGGCGTTCGCGCGGCACCATGGTCAGTGCGGACGTGGGTGTGGACTGAGCGGCCTCAGGCATTGCTGGAGACATCGGCCGGAAATTCAGAGGGCTGGGCATAAGGTCGTCCGATCGAGTGATAGTCGATGCCGAGTTCGGTCATCGCGTCCGGCTCGTACAGATTGCGGCCGTCGAAAATCAGCGGTGACTTCAGCACCGATTTCAGGTGCACGAAATCCGGGCTCTTGAATTCCTTCCATTCGGTGACGACCACCAGCGCGTCGGCGCCGGTGAGCGTTTCGTCCTGGGTGCTCGTGAACGTGAGACGCGCTTGCTGCTCCGGCGCATCGTGCAGATCGATAGCGAACACGCGGCGCGCTTCGGCCACCGCCACCGGATCGTACGCGCGAACCTGAGCGCCACGCGCCAGCAATTCAGCGATCACGCGACGGCTCGGCGCCTCGCGCATGTCGTCGGTATTCGGCTTGAACGCGAGGCCCCACACGGCGAACGTACGGCCGCTCAGATCTTCACCGAGCTTGCCCGTGATCTTGTGCACCAACACGTCTTTCTGCTTGTAGTTCACTTCCTCGACCGCTTCGAGAATGCGCAGATTGTGGCCGCTTTCGCTGGCGGCGCGGATCAGCGCCTGCACGTCCTTCGGGAAGCACGAGCCGCCGTAGCCAGCGCCGGCATACAGGAAGTGATAGCCGATGCGCGGGTCCGAGCCGATGCCGCGACGCACCGCCTCGATATCCGCACCGACCCGGTCCGCCAGATTCGACATCTCGTTCATGAACGAGATGCGCGTGGCGAGCATCGCATTGGCAGCGTATTTCGTGAACTCAGCCGAGCGCACATCCATGTACAGCGTGCGCTCGTGATTGCGGTTGAACGGCGCGTACAGACGCTTCATCAGCTCGCGCGCGCGCAGGCCGGCCTCGTCTTCGTCACTGCCGAGCACGATGCGATCGGGACGCATGAAGTCGTCGACCGCCGCGCCTTCCTTCAGAAACTCAGGGTTCGACACCACCGAGAAGCGGTGCTGCTCGCTATTGGCAAGCCCGCGTTTGACCAGTTCCTCTTCGACCACCGCACGCACGCGTTGCGCGGTGCCGACCGGCACCGTCGATTTGTCGACGATCACCTTGAAGCTGTTCATTGTGCGGCCGATGTTGCGCGCTGCTTCGAGCACGTATTGCAGATCGGCCGAACCGTCTTCGTCTGGCGGCGTGCCGACAGCGATGAACTGCACCTCGCCGTGCGCCACGCTCGCTTCGATATCCGTCGAAAACGTGATGCGGCGCGCCGCACGCGTACGGGCGATGATCTCCAGCAAACCCGGCTCGTGGATCGGCACGCCGCCGTTGTTGAGGATTTCGATCTTGCGCGGATCGACGTCGAGACAGAAGACGTCATGGCCGATTTCGGCGAGGCACGCGCCGGTGACGAGACCAACATAGCCCGTGCCGATAATGGTGATTTTCATACGCTTTCCGGTAGAGGTTTCCGGTGAGGGTTTCTCGTAGTGAACAAGGCCGTCATGATCCCACCCGGCCTAATTCGCCTGGCGGGCCGCCGTCGTTGCGGCGCGGCTATGCAATTCCATTCGCTATCAGTTCGACGCCGTGATCGGTTCGACGCGACGCGGCGCATAGGTTTCCCAGCCGCTGCAACCCGGACACTGCCAGTAGAACAGCCGCGCCCTGAAACCACAATTCTGGCACGTATACCGTGGCAGATTTTTGGTGCGCTGGCGAATCAGCGTACGCATCAGTTCGAGCTCACTCTTCCGCGGCTCTTCCGCGACGGCCTCCTGCGCTTCCAGCAGACGCGTCATACCCGCCAGATTCGGCGATTTCTGCATCTGCGAGCGTGCCAGCGCATGCGCGGCGTCGGGCCCGCGTATCGCCGCAATGTGCTGATAGGTCACGTCGAGCAGATCGTTCGACGGATAGCGGTCGACCCACGTCATGAGCAGATCGGCGCCATCCTGCGGGCGGCCGAGCACCTCATAGGCCTTCATCAGCTTTTCCGCGACAAGCGGCAGGTAGGCGGGATTCTGTTCCTCGACTCTCCGCCATTGGGTAATAGCTGCCTCTTGCGAGCCGGCCGTCGCGTCGACGTCGCCGAACAGGATCGTGGCGCGTACGTTGGTCGGGTTCGCCTTCAATGCAAAACCTAGCTGACGGCGTGCCTCGTCTGCATTTTTCTGCTGGAGTGCTTCCTGGGCTAGCTCGCAATGAAACTGCGCGATGTCCTTGTCGAGCGACTCGGCGCCCATTGTTTCCAGATGGCGTGCGACGTCGATCGACTTAACCCAGTCTTTCTCGATCTGGTAGATGGTGAGCAGCGCGCGCTGCGCACCCAAAGCGTAGTTGCCGGTTTCGAGCGAGCGGAAGGTCTCTTCGGCGCGGTCGAGCAAACCCGCCTTCAGAAAGTCCTGACCCAGTTCGTACAGCGCGTGATCGCGCTCGGTGACGGGCAGATCAGTGCGGCTCAGCAGGTTCTGATGCACGCGAATCGCGCGGTCCGTCTCGCCGCGGCGGCGGAACAGATTCCCCAGCGCAAAGTGCAACTCGATCGTTTCCGGGTCGAGCTTGACGACTTCGATAAACGCGTCGATCGCCTGGTCAGGCTGCTCATTGAGCAGGAAATTCAGGCCGCGGAAGTACGAACGCGGCAGGTTGGCGCTTTCGGACAGCAGCGTCTTGAGGTCGTAGCGCGCAGCCATCCAGCCGAACGCAAAAGCGACGGGTATGACAAGCAGCCACCAGAAGTCTAGATCCATGCGATTAATGCAAATGTGCGGGAAAGCGGGAGCGGAAAGCCGCGCTTCAGAAGCGCGGCAGAAGACAACTTAGATCAGCGGCGGCATAGGCGGTTGTTCGACCACCACCGGGGCTTCGCGCGCCACACGCAACTCGCGCTTGAGCCGGCCATTCTCCATGCGCAGGCGCACCATGCCCGGCATTGACGACACCAGCCCGGCCAGCAGCCCCACCACGAAGAACGCGAGGCCGATCAGAATCAAAGGCGCCGACCACGCGTAACCAGCGAGGAAATTCAGCGTAGCAGTTTGTGTATTGGAGAGAGCGAGCACCAGCAGGAGCACGAACACCAGCACACGGATCAGCCAGACGATAAATTTCATGAATAGGTCTCTTGACGGCAGTTGCGGGGTGACGCCGGCTTGATGACGCGTCGCGCCACGGTGTTGCCCGCGCCGAAGTGACCCGTATTGTAATGGATGCCCTCGCGACTGGGCAGGAACTGGCTGATAGAGGACTTACGCGAGGTTTACCTTGCCGCAACAGGATGCTTGGGCAGGTGTGTTCGATTAGGGAATGTGCCGGGCTTAAGGGACGAAACAACGGACGAAAGGCGGACAAAAGATGCGGACGAAAAAAAAGCGCCCGAAGGCGCTTTTTCTGGTCTTTTGCCGTCTGGCTTTGGCCGCTGACGCTACCAATGCCATGCTGCGAACCGCACAGCGAAGCATTTACAGGTCGTCGTCATCCGGCTCGTCGGCCTTCAGCGGCTCGCCCGAACGTCGATCTACCCGTTCGCGCAATTCCTTGCCCGGCTTGAAATGCGGTACGTACTTCTCAGGTACCAGCACCTTCTCGCCCGACTTCGGATTACGCCCGACGCGGGAGGGACGACGATTAAGGCCGAAGCTGCCGAAGCCGCGAATTTCAATGCGATGACCGTTGGCAAGCGCCTCCGACATCGCATCAAGCATCGTCTTCACCGCGAAATCCGCATCTTTAAGTACAAGTTGCGGAAATCGCGTAGCCAGCTGGGCGACCAATTCCGATTTGGTCATACTGCAGCAGACCTCGCAAGAAAACGCCGGGCCACCCCCGTGTTGTTATACCCCCCCTCGCGGGGGACCTGCCGCCAGGCGGCAGGTTTAGGGGCGTTCCTCAATTACTGGTTCTGACCGTCGAGCTTGGCCTTCAGCAGCGCGCCGAGGTTCGTCGTGCCGGTAGCAGCCGAACTCGAATCCGACGAAGCCAGGCCGCGGATCGCTTCCTGTTGCTCAGCCGAATCCTTGGCCTTGACCGACAGGTTGATACCACGCGACTTGCGATCGATGTTGATGATCATCGCGTTGACCTTGTCGCCTTCCTTCAGCACGTTGCGAGCATCTTCCACGCGGTCTTGTGCGATTTCCGAAGCACGCAGGTAGCCTTCGACTTCCGCCGACAGCGTAACCACAGCACCCTTCGCGTCCACCGTCTTGACCACGCCGTCGACGATCGAACCCTTGTCGTTCATTGCAACGAAGTTGCTGAACGGGTCGCCTTCGAGCTGCTTGATGCCCAGCGAAATGCGTTCCTTCTCGACGTCGATGCCGAGAACGATCGCTTCCACTTCGTCGCCCTTCTTGTACTTGCGAACTGCTTCTTCGCCCGTTTCGCTCCACGACAGGTCCGACAGGTGAACCAGACCGTCGATGCCGCCCGGCAGACCGATGAAGACGCCGAAGTCGGTGATCGACTTGATTGCGCCTTGCAGCTTGTCGCCCTTCTTGAAGTTGCGGCTGAAGTCGTCCCACGGGTTCGGCTTGCATTGCTTCATGCCGAGGCTGATACGGCGGCGGTCTTCGTCGATTTCGAGAACCATGACTTCGACTTCGTCGCCCAGCTGAACAACCTTCGACGGTGCAACGTTCTTGTTCGTCCAGTCCATTTCCGACACGTGAACCAGGCCTTCGATGCCCGATTCGACTTCGACGAATGCGCCGTAGTCGGTGATGTTGGTGACCTTACCGAACAGGCGCGTGCCCGACGGGTAACGGCGCGAGATGCCTTCCCACGGATCGTCGCCCAGTTGCTTGATACCCAGCGAAACGCGGTTCTTCTCTTGGTCGAACTTGAGGATCTTCGCGGTGACTTCCTGGCCAACCGACAGAACTTCGCTCGGGTGACGCACACGACGCCATGCGATGTCGGTGATGTGCAGCAGGCCGTCGATACCGCCGAGGTCCACGAACGCGCCGTAATCGGTGATGTTCTTCACCACGCCTTCCACGATCGCGCCTTCCTTCAGCGTTTCGAGCAGCTTTGCGCGCTCTTCGCCTTGGGTCGCTTCGATCACGGCACGGCGCGACAGCACGACGTTGTTACGCTTGCGGTCGAGCTTGATGACGCGGAATTCCAGCGTCTTGCCTTCGTACGGGGTCGTGTCCTTGACCGGACGCGTGTCAACCAGCGAACCCGGCAGGAACGCGCGGATGCCGTTGACCATGACGGTCATGCCGCCCTTGACCTTGCCCGTGATCGTGCCGGTCACGAGTTCGTTGTTGTCGAGAGCCTTTTCCAGCGACAGCCACGAAGCCAGGCGCTTCGCCTTGTCGCGCGACAGGATCGTGTCGCCATATCCGTTTTCCAGCGCGTCGATCGCGACGGAAACGAAGTCGCCCGCCTGCACTTCTACCTCGCCCGCGTCGTTCAGGAACTCTTCGAGCGGGATGTAGGCTTCGGACTTGAGACCAGCGTTGACGACCACGAAGTTGTGGTCAACACGCACGACTTCGGCGGAGATCACCTCGCCAGCGCGCATGTCTTGCTTGGTCAGCGACTCTTCGAACAGAGCCGCAAAAGATTCGGTATTCGGGTTGGAAGTTTGCAGGTCGGACATAAAAATCAAAATTTGCATGGTTCTCGCGGTGCCCGGCTGGCCGGACGGTCAGCTACAACGGCAAGAATGCGAATGCCACGCGGGGTTAAGGGGTTAATACACGCTCCACGACACTCGCGGAGCACCTACTGACAACGCTACTTCTACTGCGCCCACCGCTCAGATGCCACTCGGACATCAGGCATGCGGGACCCATGCTTCATACCACTGCACCACCTGTTCGACCGCCTGGTCGACCGACAATGCGGAGGTATCAAGCAGCTTTGCATCCGCTGCGGGCTTGAGCGGCGCGGCCGTGCGCTGACTGTCACGCTCGTCGCGCTCACGCAAATCCCGGAGCAAGTCATCTATACTAGCAGAAAATCCTTTTTGGATCAATTGCTTATGCCGGCGCGCCGCACGGGCCTCGACGCTGGCGGTCATGAACACCTTCAGCACGGCGTCCTGGAAGATCACCGTGCCCATGTCGCGGCCGTCGGCGACCAGCCCCGGTTCCTTACGGAAAGCCCGCTGACGGGCCACCAGCGCGGTTCGCACGGGCGCGTGCACGGCAATCGCCGAGGCCCGGCTGCCAACTTCCTCGGCACGAATGTCAGCGGATACGTCGGCGCCGTCGAGCTGCGCCAACCCCTCGCGAAAGGTGATGTGCAGATCGTCGATCAGTTTTACAAGCGCGTCGACGTCATCCGCCACGATGTTGTAGCGCATGCTGGCCAGCGCGGCGAGCCGGTACAGCGCGCCGCTATCCAGCAAATGGAAGCCGAGATTCGCGGCAACCAGCGCGGCCACGGTGCCTTTGCCCGAGGCGCTGGGGCCGTCGATCGTAATGACGGGCGTTTGGTGAAAGGGACGGATCGGTTTCATCGAAAAAGTCGCACGTCAGTCGATTCAGGAGCGAATCAGGGTTGAGCGAGCGCGGTGAAGCGCTCGAAATAGTCAGGGAACGTCTTGCCGACGCACTTCGGGTCGTTGATCCGGATCGGCACGCCGCCCAGGCTCACGAGCGAGAAGCACATCGCCATGCGGTGATCGTCGTAGGTGTCGATCGAAGCGTTCGGAATCAGTTTTCCGGGCGGCGTGACGACGAGGAAATCCTCGCCCTCCTGCACCTTCGCGCCGACCTTGCGCAGCTCGGTGGCCATCGCGGCGATCCGGTCGGTTTCCTTCACACGCCAGCTCGCGATGTTGCGCAGCGTGGTCGTGCCGTCCGCGAATAGCGCGGCGATGGCGATCGTCATCGCAGCATCGGGAATCAGGTTGAAATCCATGTCGATCGGATCGAGCTTGCCGTTGTCGTTACCGACGCCACGCACTTCGATCCAGTCGTCCCCCATTTGCAGGTTCGCACCCATCTTGATGAGCGCATCGGCGAAACCGACGTCGCCCTGGATGCTGGAGCGGCCCACGCCTTCCACCCGCAACGGCCCGCCGCCGAGCGCGCCGGCCGCGAGAAAATATGACGCCGACGACGCGTCGCCTTCCACCAGGATCGTGCCCGGCGACTGATAGCGCTGCCCCGCCGGCACGATGAACCGGTGCCATTCATGGCGCTCCACCTTGATGCCGAAGCGCTCCATCAGCTTGATCGTGATCTCGATGTACGGCTTCGAGATCAGCTCGCCGTCCACCTGTACGGTCGTCACGCCGCTTTCCGTGCGCAACAGCGGCAACGTCATCAGCAGCGAAGTCAGGAACTGGCTCGACACGTCGCCGCGCACGCGGATCGGCGCGTCGGCTGTGATTTGCGCCGGCCGAATCCGCAGCGGCGGATAGCCTTCGTTCTCTTCGTAGTCGATCTTCGCACCGATCTGCCGCAAACCGTCGACCAGATCGCCGATCGGCCGCTCGTGCATACGCGGCACACCGTGAATGCGATAGTCGCCGCCATTCACCGCGAGCGCCGCGGTCAGCGGACGCACCGCCGTGCCGGCATTACCGAGAAACAGATCGGCCGTGCGCGCCGTGAACGCGCCGCGCGTGCCGCTCACGACACAGGTGTCGCCTTCGCGCTTCAAGCGCACACCGAGCTTTTCGAGCGCGTCGAGCATCACGCGGGTGTCGTCCGAGTCGAGCAGGTTCGTGATCGTCGTTTCGCCTTCGGCGAGTGCCGCGAGCAGCAGCACACGATTCGAAATGCTTTTCGAGCCGGGCAAACGAACCGTGCCGGACGCACGGGAAAATGGTCCGAGATCGAGGAATTCCATGATTGAGTCCAGTTCCGGTTATTTCGAGGCGTCGCCGAGGGCGGCCCCCGCAGTGCGCTGTTCCTGCCATTCGCTGCGCGCGACGCGCGAGCGCGCGAACACGGCTTCAAGCGCGGCGCCGTCGCCGGCTTCGATCGCCGCGCGCAAGCGCGCGAGCACCGCTGTGTAGGCATCCAGCTCGTCGAGCAGCGCGGCGCGATTCGCCACGCACACATCGCGCCACATTTCCGGGCTCGACGCGGCAATGCGCGTGAAGTCACGGAAGCCGCCGGCGGCGAATGAGAATTTCAGCGCGGCGTCGGGCGAATTGAGAATCTGCTCGACCAGCGCGAAAGACAAAACGTGCGGCAAATGGCTGACCGATGCGAGCACGCGGTCATGCTGCTCGGGCGTCATCTCCCGCACACAGGCGCCGGTTGCACGCCACATCGCGGCAACGCGCTCGACCGCCTCCGGCGCGTTCTCCGGCAGCGGACACAACACGACATTGCGATTCACGTACAGATCGGGCAACGCCGCATCCGGACCGCTCGCCTCACGGCCGGCAATCGGATGCCCCGGCACGAACTGGCCTATGCGTGCGCCGAGCGCCGCGCGCGCGGAAGCCACCACGTCGGACTTGGTGCTGCCGGCATCGGTGACGATCGTGCCTGCGTCGAGAAACGGCGCAATACGTTCGAGCAGCGGCAGGGTCTGCGCGACAGGTGCGGCAAGCAGCACGAAATCCGCACCGGACAACGCCGCACGCAATGCCGCGTCGTCACCCAACGCTGCGGCTTCATCGACCACACCCAACTCGAGCGCGCGCGCCGTCGACGCAGACGAACGCCCGACACCGACCACGGTTCGCGCACCTGCCGGCTCGCCGCGTTCACGCAGCGCGCGCGCGAGCGATCCGCCGATCAGGCCGACACCGAAAATCACCAGCTTATTAAAAGAAAACGCGGCCACGTCGGTCACTGAAAAAGCGCGCCTTTCATAAAGTGAGGCGCGCGGGTCAAAGTCAACCGCTTACGCGGTGGCGAGCGACTTTTCGAGCGCCGCGAGGAACGCTTCGTTTTCTTCCGGCAGGCCGATCGTGATGCGCAGCCATTGCGGCAAACCGTAGTTGCCAACCGGACGAACGATCACGCCCTGCTTCAGCAACGCGAGGTTGACGCGGTTGCCGGCTGTGTCGTCATTGCCGACGCGCACCAGCACGAAATTGCCGTCCGACGGCACATACTCGAGGCCGAGTTTGTCGAAGGCTTCGGTCAAAAGACGATAGCCCTGCGCATTCAGGGCCGCGCTCTTTTCCAGAAACGCCTTGTCGTTCAGCGCCGCGATCGCCGCGGCTTGCGCCAGCGTGTTCACGTTGAACGGCTGACGCAGACGGTTCAGCAGATCGGTCAATTCAGGCTGCGCAATCGCGAAGCCGACACGCAGGCCCGCCAGGCCAAACGCCTTCGAAAACGTGCGCGAGACCAGCAGATTCGGATAGCGGCGCACCCACGCGATCGAGTCGTAGCGCTTTTCCTCCGGCAGATATTCCGTGTACGCCTCGTCGAGCACGACGACCACGTTGCGCGGCACCTTGTCGAGAAACGCTTCGAGCTTCGCGCCTTCGATGAACGTGCCGGTCGGGTTGTTCGGGTTCGCGACGAAAATCAGGCGAGTGTCGTCGGTAATCGCCGCGAGCATCGCGTCGAGGTCGTGGCCGTATTTGACGGCCGGTACGACGATCGCATTTGCGCCCACGCCTTGCGTGGCGAGCGCGTAGACCGCGAACGAATATTGCGCGTAGACGATCGACTGGCCCTTCTCGACGAACGCATGCGCGGCAATTTCGAGAATGTCGTTGCTGCCGTTGCCGAGCGTGACCCACTCGGCCGGCACGCCGTAACGCTCACTCAGCGCTGCCTTCAGTTCGAATGCATTCGCGTCCGGATAGCGGCCGAGTTCGCTGGCCGCTTGCGCCATGGCGCGTTGCGCCGATTCCGGCATGCCGAGCGGATTTTCGTTCGACGCGAGCTTCACGATGGTCGCTTCGTCGAGGCCAAACTCGCGGGCCACTTCCGAAATCGGCTTGCCGGCGATGTAAGGCGCGATCGCGCGCACATAGGAAGGACCGAAGGACGTTGTCATGAAAATCTCCGAACGACTAATTAGTAGTAAGTGAATCTGCGACAGGCGCGCCCAGGCGACATGCACGCACCTGGGCCGACATCAACGAGCACGCGGATACGAGCCGAGTATCTTCAGGAACGCGGCCTTCTGACCGAGTTCGGTGAGTGCGGCGGCAACCGCCGGCTCATCGCGATGGCCTTCGACGTCGATATAGAAGTAGTACTCCCACGTGCCGACGCGCGCCGGGCGCGACTCGAAACGGGTCATGGAAACGCTGTGGCGCGCCAACGGCTCCAGCAACTTGAACACGGCGCCCGGCTCGTTCGCCACCGAAACGATCAACGACGTCTGATCGCTCCCGCTGACGCCGGTGCGCTCCTTGCCGATCATCACGAAACGCGTGCGGTTGTGCGGATCGTCCTGGATGAGGGCATACGCGACCTGCAGACCGTAATGCGTGGCGGCGCGATCGCCGGCGATCGCGGCGACCGTCGGATCGTCCGCTGCCATGCGCGCGGCTTCGGCATTGCTCGACACCGCCTGGCGCTCGAGGTGCGGCGCGTTGGTCGCGAGCCAGCCCTGGCACTGGGCGAGCGCCTGTGCATGCGCGCATACGCGGGTCACGCCGGTGAGGCCGCCGCCCAGCGTCAACAGATTGTGGTGAATCGGCAGCGCCAGTTCGCCGCCGATCGTGAGCTGGGTTTGCAACAGCAGATCGAGCGTGCGCGACACCGCGCCTTCGGTCGAATTCTCGACCGGCACAACGCCAAATTCGGCGGCGCCTGCTTCGACCGAGCGAAATACTTCGTCGATCGACGGGCACGGCAGACCTTCGATCGACTGACCGAAGTACTCGTGCATCGCCTGTTCGCTGTACGTACCAACCGGCCCGAGATACGCGGCCTTGATGCTCTTTTCGAGCGCGCGGCTCGCGGCCATGATCTCGCGCCAGATCGCGCTGATATGCTCGCTGGCCAGCGGGCCGTCGCTCATATCCTGCAAGCGCGCGATCACCTGCTGCTCGCGCTCGGGGCGGAACACCGGCGCGTTGAAATGCTTCTTCACCTCGCCCACTTCGAGCGCCACCGCGGCACGCTGATTGAGAAGCGCGATCAGTTGCGCGTCGAGCGCGTCGATGCGTTCGCGAAGGGGTTTGAGTCGGGTATTGAGTTCGTCGTCCATGCGTGAAAACGGCCCTGCCGGTAGCTGCTGCACAAATGCGTGCTGGAAAGGATGCGCGTGCCTGAATATCGAAGACGATCAGGCGCTGCGCTGTTCGAATTCCTTCATGTATTCGACAAGCGCTTTGACGCCTTCGAGCGGGACGGCGTTATAAATCGACGCCCGCATGCCGCCGACGGACTTGTGGCCCTTTAGCTGCACCATTCCCCGCGCTTTCGCGCCGGCCAGGAAATCTTCGTTGCGCGACTCGTCGGCGAGGAAAAACGGTACGTTCATCCGCGAGCGCGAGCCACGCTCGACCTTGTTCAGATAGAAGCTGCTCGAATCGATCGTGTCGTACAACAGCTTCGATTTTTCGAGGTTACGCGCTTCCATCGCGGCAAGGCCGCCCTGCTTCTTCAACCACTTGAACACCAGGCCCGCGATGTAGATCGCGTACGTGGGCGGCGTGTTGTACATCGAATTGTTCTCGGCGACGGTTTTCCATTCGAACGCCGACGGGCAGACCGACTGCGCGCGACCCAGCATGTCTTCACGGACGATCACCACGGTTACACCCGCCATGCCGATGTTCTTCTGCGCGCCGCCGAACAGCACGCCATATTTGGCGATGTCCATCGGGCGCGACAGGATGTGCGACGAGGCGTCCGCCACCAGCGGAATATCGCCGAGGTCGGGAATCTCGAACGTCTCGACGCCGTGAATCGTCTCGTTGGTACACAGATGCACGTACGCCGGATCGTCCGACAGTTGCCATTCCGAGCGAGCCGGTGCGCGCGTGAAGCCCTCGGCCGTCTGACCGCTCGCCGCCAGATGCACAGTGCCGTACTTTTGCGCTTCCTTGAACGACTTTTGCGACCATGACCCCGTCACGACGAAATCCGCCCGCGCTTTCGCGCCCATCAGATTCATCGGCACGATCGCGTTTTCGCCCAGGCCGCCGCCTTGCAGGAACAAAATCCGGTGGCTGGCGGGCACTTCGAGCAACTCGCGCAGATCGACGAGCGCTTCCTCGTGGATCGACATGAATTCTTTGCCGCGATGGCTCATTTCCATCACGCTCATGCCACTGCCCTGCCAATCGAGCATCTCGTCGGCTGCCTGACGCAGCACTTCTTCGGGCATGGCAGCCGGGCCGGCGGAGAAATTAAAGACGCGCATCGTGAGATCCTGGAAGCTGGCGCGAAAAAACGAACAGATCGCGCAAAAATCGGCGAAGTTAGCAGCCGCGAAGGCAGCCATTGCAAAGTTTGCGACGCGAAACTCGACAACAAGAGTTTGACGACGCGCGTTGGGCGACACGCGTTTGGCAAAATCTTCGCGCCCAAAAAGAAAATGGCCGCCTGCGCGTGTGCGCAAACGGCCATTATCGCATTGTCACCGCCAACCCGCCAAACCCGGCACGCCATATGGCTTGCCTAGCGGCGGCTAGCGCGATGTCAGCGCAGCCTTTCGACCTTTTGACTCAACTCGCTGGCTTATTTAGTCAACTCATTTAGCCAACTCATCCAGCCAATTTACTTAGCCGGCTTGACCGAAGCGACTTCCTTGTCAGCCTGGTCGCGCGTTGCCTTGATCGATTGCGGCATGTACTTTTGCATCAAGCCATTCACGACGTCGCGGCCAACCTGGTCTTGCACCTGGATGAACTTGCGGCCGGTCGGGCTCTTGTAGAACGCGGTCAGATCTTTGATTTCCGACGTGCTGTAGTACTTCGCGTAAGCGTCGTACTGAGCTTGCATTGCGTCCTGGCGGAAGTTGTCCGTTGCGAACACTTGACCTGCGCCGTCAACCAGCTTCGGCACTGCGTTCTTTTGCAGCGTCGGGACGGAAGCCTGCTTCTGCTTGTCCGTCATCGTCTTGTTTTCGCTCAGGGCGTCCGACAGGATAGCCGGAACCAGCTGCTTGGCTTGCATCTGGGCACTGTTGCCGATCGCGCCGACGAGTTTCTGTGCGTCGATTGCATCCAGCAGGTCCTTGATTGCAGCCTGCTTGGCCGGATCAACCGGTGCTGCGGCAGCAGCCGGGGCCGCCGGAGCCGAGCTCTGCAGAGCTTGAGCCATAGCGAAAGTCGGCACGAGAGCAGCCAGCAACATCAGTTGTTTGAATCGTTTTTGCATCATTACTCCCTAAGAGAAATTAACTTGAACTGCAAGCTGCGCGGGATGCGTATCGGCCCGACACGCCATTGTTCCCTGCGCAGCTTTCAACCAATAACTGAGACTGAAAGCTGCCGACGCGAATCAGGCCGCACCACCGTCTTCACCGCCGCTGTCGCCTTCGGCAGGACCTTCGGTGTCGCCTTCCACATCGATATCGGCCTCCGCCTCAGCAACCTGTTGCAGACCTGAAAGCTTGGTCCCTTCGTCAAGGCTGATGAGTGTAACACCTTGGGTTGCGCGCCCCATTTCCCGAATTTCCGATACGCGCGTACGAATCAGCACGCCCGTATTGGTGATCAGCATGATCTGCGCTTCCTGATCCACCAGCGTGGCGGCGACGACCTTGCCGTTACGCTCCGACGTCTGGATCGCGATCATTCCCTTCGTGCCGCGCCCGTGACGCGTGTACTCAGTGATCGGCGTGCGCTTGCCGTAGCCGTTTTCGGTCGCGGTCAACACCGACTGCTGCTCGTCGCCGGCCACCAGCAACGCAATCACGCTCTGGGTGTCTTCGAGTTGCATGCCGCGTACGCCGCGCGCCTCGCGGCCCATCGGGCGCACGTCGTTCTCGTCGAAGCGAACTGCCTTGCCCGAATCCGAGAACAGCATCACGTCGTGCTGGCCGTCTGTAATGGCGGCACCGATCAGGTAATCGCCGTCATCCAGACCGACCGCAATAATACCCTTGCGCAACACGCGGCTGAAGGCTTCCAACGGCGTCTTTTTTACGGTTCCTAGCGCGGTGCCCATAAAGACGAATTTGTCAGCCGAAAATTCCTTTACCGGCAAGACAACCGTAATCTTCTCGCCGTCCTGAAGCGGGAAGATATTGACGATCGGACGGCCGCGCGAGTTCCGCGAACCTTGCGGCACCTCATAGACCTTCACGCTGTAGACGCGACCACGATTCGAGAAGCACAGGATGTGATCGTGCGTGTTCGCGATGAACAGCGTATCGATCCAGTCGTCTTCTTTCATCGCCGTGGCCTGTTTGCCGCGACCACCCCGCTTCTGCGCACTATATTCAGACAGCGGCTGCGATTTCACATAGCCGGCGTGCGACATGGTCACGACCATCTCTTGCGGCGTAATCAGGTCTTCGGTGTTCAGCTCGGTTGCGTTCAGCTCGATCTTCGAGCGGCGCGCGTCGCCGAATTCGGCTTTGATCGACGTCAGTTCCTCGACGATGATCGCCGTAATGCGTTCCGGGCGAGCCAGAATGTCCAGCAGGTCGGCGATTTGCGCCATCACTTCGCGGTACTCGCCGATGATCTTGTCCTGCTCCAGACCCGTCAGGCGTTGCAGACGCATCTGCAAGATTTCCTGAGCCTGGGTGTCGGACAAGCGGTAGAGGCCGTCGGACTGCATACCGAACGACGGATTCAAACCGTCAGGGCGATAAGCCTCGCGACCACCGGCCGACGCGTTTTCCGTCTCGGCGCGCGACAACATTTCGCGCACCAGCGACGAATCCCACGGACGCGCCATCAATTCCTGCTTGGCGATCGGCGGTGTCGGCGCGGCCTTGATGATCGCGATGAACTCGTCGATGTTGGCGAGCGCGACGGCCAGACCTTCGAGCACGTGGCCGCGTTCGCGGGCCTTGCGCAGTTCGTATACAGTGCGCCGCGTCAGCACTTCCCGGCGGTGCGACAGGAAGCACGCCAGCATTTCCTTCAGGTTCAGCAGCTTCGGCTGGCCGTCGACCAGCGCGACCATGTTCATGCCGAAGGTGTCCTGAAGCTGGGTCGCCTTATACAGATTGTTGAGAACCACTTCCGGCACTTCGCCGCGCTTCAACTCGATCACGACGCGCATGCCGCTCTTGTCGGATTCGTCGCGGATGTCGGAGATGCCTTCGAGCTTCTTCTCGTTGACCAGTTCGGCGATGCGCTCCAGAAGTGAGCGCTTGTTCACCTGGTACGGCAATTCGTCGACGATGATCGACATGCGCTGACCGCGGTCGATTTCCTCGAAGTGGGTGAGCGCGCGCATCACCACGCGGCCGCGGCCGGTGCGATAGCCGTCGCGAACGCCGGCCACGCCGTAGATGATGCCGGCGGTCGGGAAGTCAGGCGCCGGAATAATCTCGATCAGTTCGTCGATCGTGGCTTCCGGGTTTTTCAGCAGATGCTGACATGCGTCGACAACCTCGTTGAGGTTATGCGGCGGGATGTTGGTCGCCATTCCGACCGCAATACCGGACGAGCCATTGATCAGCAGATTGGGAATACGCGCCGGCAGGATGGCCGGTTCGTTTTCGCTGCCGTCGTAGTTCGGCGTGAAGTCGACGGTTTCCTTGTCGATATCGGCCAGCAGCTCGTGGCCGATCTTTGCCATGCGGATTTCGGTGTACCGCATTGCCGCGGCGTTGTCGCCGTCGACCGAACCGAAGTTGCCCTGACCGTCCACCAGCATGTAGCGCAGCGAGAAATTCTGCGCCATCCGGACGATGGTGTCGTAAACAGCCGTGTCGCCGTGCGGGTGATATTTACCGATGACGTCGCCGACAATACGCGCCGACTTCTTGTACGCCCGGTTCCAGTCGTTGTTCAGTTCGTGCATCGCGTACAGCACGCGCCGGTGCACCGGCTTCAGGCCATCGCGAACATCGGGAAGCGCACGCCCCACGATCACGCTCATCGCGTAATCGAGATACGAACGGCGCATTTCCTCCTCTAGGGAGATTGGCAGAGTCTCTTTGGCGAATTGATCCATTATCCGTATCTTTTACGTGCCAAGGCGACGGCGTGAAGCTCGCTTGAAGCCCAACTCGCCGCGCCTTCGCGTAAGCATTGCAGGCGCAACGCATCACGCGATTCTAACATGCCGCGCATCCGCCCCCGACTGGGGTACGTATACCTATTAGCAGACGAGCGGAAACGGCGCCTGAACGCCCCATGATGAAATCAGGGCAGGCTCGATTTGTGCATGGGGCAATTCGCCGCTCAGCCATGACTGGCGGTGCCTACAGCGGATTGCTTCTGTTGCGCATGCACCACAATTGGAGGGTGATTTGATTGGGGGCAGATTTTTTTATCGTTGGAAGGGAACGATATGGCAAAATGCCAACGCACAAAGAGTTAGACACTGCTCGAAGTCTACACAGCACGTTTTTTGTTCTACACCGATGTTATACTTCGAGCAATGTATGACTTGTCTTCGTCAACAGGCTCGCAGTAAACCTGCGGTAATCTCAATTTCGAGAGGAGAAATATGAATAAACTTTCAAAGCTCGCGTTCATTGCAGCTACCGCAGTTATGGCTGCATCCGCCATGGCGCAATCGGTGCCGGCGTCGCGACAAGCTACGAACGACAACTGGGTGAATGGTACCGGCGAATACGTGTGGATGAACGGCACGAACGAGCTTTGCTGGCGCGATGCATTCTGGACGCCGGCAACGGCCAACGCTAAGTGCGATGGCGCCCTGGTTGCCCAGGCTCCGACCCCGCCGGCTCCGGTTGCACCTCCTGCACCGGCTATTACGAGCCAAAAGATTACGTATCAAGCTGACGCTCTGTTCGACTTCGACAAGGCCATCCTGAAGCCGGCTGGCAAGGAAAAGCTGGACGATCTGGCATCGAAGGTCGGCTCGCTGAACCTGGAAGTCATCGTTGCAACGGGTTACACGGACCGTATCGGTTCGGACAAGTACAACGACCGCCTGTCGCTGCGCCGCGCTCAAGCTGTGAAGTCGTACCTCGTGAGCAAGGGCATCGAATCCAACCGTATCTATACGGAAGGCAAGGGCAAGCGCAACCCGGTCACGACCGGTTGCAACCAGAAGAACCACAAGCAACTCGTCGCTTGCCTCGCACCGGATCGTCGCGTGGAAGTCGAAGTTGTCGGTACTTCGAAGCAGTAAGCTACAAATTACCGCAGTATCAAAGCCCCGCTTCGGCGGGGCTTTTTTTATGCCGCTGCTATGGACGCTGCTCGCCTTCTCCTCCGAGCACGCGCCCGAGCTGCCGGAACAGGATGCGCCAGCGACGGGGCGGCATTTTGCCGCCCCGTCGCTCGGCCTATATACTCAGGGTTTATCCTCGAGCGCCCGCTCAACGCTCTCATCGAGGCAGCTTCCGCCATGACCAACGCCGATCCCCACGAACTGCAGAAATTTAGCGACCTCGCGCATCGTTGGTGGGACCCGAATGCCGAATTCAAACCGCTGCATGAACTCAACCCGATTCGCCTGAGCTGGATCGACGCACACGCGCATCTCGCCGGCAAAACCGTGTTGGATATCGGCTGCGGCGGCGGCATTCTGTCGGAGTCGATGGCGGGATTGGGGGCGCATGTGAAAGGAATCGACCTGTCGACCCAGGCGCTTGGCGTGGCGGATCTTCACAGCCTTGAAAGTGGTGTAACCGTCAGTTACGAAGAAATCGCCGCCGAAGCACTGGCCGCCCGCGAACCGGGCACTTACGACGTCGTCACCTGCATGGAAATGCTCGAGCACGTGCCCCAACCGGCCGCCATTGTCGAAGCATGCAAAACGCTCGTGAAACCCGGCGGCTGGGTGTTTTTCTCCACGCTGAACCGCAACGTGAAGTCGTATCTGTTCGCGGTGATCGGCGCCGAATATATCGCGCGGATGCTGCCCAAGGGTACGCACGACTACGCGCGCTTCATCCGTCCGTCGGAATTGGCGAGCTTCGTGCGCACCGCCGGCCTGCGCACGGTCGACATCAAAGGTATCGTTTACAACCCGCTCAGCAAGCATTTCACGCTGTCCGCCGACACGAGCGTGAACTACATGCTCGCCTGCCGCCGCGACGTCTGATCCGCCCCGACCTGCCCGGACTCAACCCAATCAATGAGCGATCCCACGCCCCTGCCTCAACGCGAAGACAACGACGACGCGCTCGGTCTTTGCCAGGCTGTCCTGTTCGACCTCGACGGCACACTGGCCGATACCGCGCCGGATCTTGCGGCCGCCGTCAACAAAATGCGCCATGATCGCAGCCTCCAGATGGTGCCGCTCGAAGACCTGCGGCCGCTCGCGTCCGCGGGTGCGCGCGGGCTGATCGGCGGGGCCTTCGGCATCGGCCCCGAGGATCACGAGTTCGCGTCGATGCGCGAGGAGTTTCTCGCCAACTATGAAGCAGACTTGTGTATCGAGACCACGCTGTTTCCCGGCATTCCCGAATTGCTCGACGATCTCGACGCGCGGGGCGTGCGCTGGGGCATCGTGACGAACAAGGTAGCAAGGCTCACCGAGCCGCTGATCGCGCAACTCGGCCTCGAAGAGCGCGCCGGCTGCGTGGTGAGCGGCGACACGACCCCGCATTCGAAGCCGCACCCCGCGCCCCTGTTGCACGCCGCACGTGAGCTGGATGTGGTGCCGGAGCGCATCGTCTACGTCGGCGACGATTTACGCGATGTGCAGGCGGGTTTTGCGGCCGGCATGAAGACCATCGCGGCCGCCTATGGTTACTGCGGCAACGACATTCCGCCGACGCAATGGCACGCGCAGCATGTCGTGCACTCGCCCTCGGAATTGCAGAAGCTGCTACGCGACATCGAGTGAAGGGCTGAGCGGCTGCGCGCATACGGCGAACGCGTCAGTCACGGCGCACGCAACGCGGCGCGTTGCCGCTTCGCCACGACGGCACAGCAGCACATCGAGACGGCACGACAACAAGGCAATCAGCCAGGACGTTGCCGTCAAACTATTGTAAAATCTCCGTCTGGCCCAGACATTTTGGGCAACGAACCGCGGGGGCGACCTGGTTTCGACAGGGGTTGCGAAGCGGCTAGGGCATACCGAGGACCCGTCACCTCGTTAATCAATGGGAAAAACGTAACTGCAAACGACGAAACGTTCGCACTGGCAGCCTAAGGGCCGCCGTCCTCTGCCTAGTTCACTGACGGGCTAGAGTCGCAAGACCGGTAGCAATACCGACAGAGGTCATATACGTCAGTTAAGTCTTGGCGGCGTCACGACGCCAAGGTCGAAAATCTAGTGAATCGCCGTCACGCAGCGTGTTCGTCCGCGTCGTGGTGGTTAAATCAAATGACAGAACTAAGTATGTAGAACTAGTCGTAGAGTGCTTCTGGACGCGGGTTCGATTCCCGCCGCCTCCACCAGAACATCGTTTGAAGCTGCACCATCAAGACTCACTCAAAACCCGCAAGCGGCCTGCTGCTTGCGGGTTTTTTGTTGGCTACCTATAAAACAGAAGGCCCGCTCATCGAGCGGGCCTTTTTGCTGGCGCGTATCAAAGCTGCGTGAAGCCAAGGGAATAAACGCATCCCTTCAATCGTTTATTCCGCACGCGCGACCGCACGCTGCGTTCCGCGCGGGACCAACACCAAAATCAGGAGCCGACATCATGCGCAAGACTCTCTTCTGCCTCTCCACGCTGACTCTCCTCGCACTGCAGCAGACTGCTTTTGCCGAAGCCCCGAAGATCGTCGATGGCCGCTTCGTCACTGCGGACGGCATGACGCTCTATACCTTCGACAAAGACACCACGCCCGGCACGAGCGCCTGCACCGGCGGCTGCACGAGCTATTGGCCTGCTGCGGTAGCGAGTTCGTCGGACAAGCCCTCAGGCGACTGGACCGTGATTCCGTCGGCCGACGGTAAACAGCAATGGGCTTATAAAGGCCATCCACTGTATCGCTACGCGGCCGACAAGCAAGCGGGCGACATGAAGGGGGACGGCTTCAAGGACATGTGGCACACGGCGAAGCCATAACCGATAGCCGCTGAACGACGGACCAGAACCGAGAGACTTTATAAAAACACTCAATCGAAAACGCCGGCTGCAAGCCGGCGTCTCGAACGAATACAAAACGGAACACGAAAGCGCTGATTCGCTTATTCGTCTTTAGGACACTGCAAATTACACCCGTTCGGATCGCCATTGTCGCCGCGCTTGCGCATGGCTGACTTTTTGTTGGACTGGAATTTGTCCGAGGGCGCGGACGCCGCAAATGGCATCTGCGGATGCTCGGCAAGACGGAACTGATCTTGCAGGATACCGCCCGGCACACCCGGCGAATTCTGTGCGAAAGCAACCGAAGCGGTGGCGAGAAGCACCCCGGCCGTCGCTGCCGCAGCACATGCGTGAAGAAGAACTTTCATATCGGTTCAGCGCGGCATAGCGCGCGGTTAAGGCGTAAGCGGAAGGATAGAGATTATCCCAAACAAACGCCCGTCGCAGCGGCGACGGCACCAATTTGTTTACAGTTGCTTACACCGCACCTGGACCAAGTCCCACATCGAGATCGAGCAGCTTGCCGCAGTCGCGTGGATCGTAACCTTCGAGCTGTTCGACGCCATGCCGAAACGCCGCGCCGCGCAGCAAACCGATCACCGTTGCGAGCGGCGCGCGCTCCAGGCGGGCGCGGTCGCAGGCGAAGTAATAGTCTTCGTCGACGATCGGAATGAAGTCGAGCCCGAAGTGATGCGCCGCCGGCTCGACGCCAAAACCCACGTCTGCCATGCCGCTTGCCACGAACGCCGCGATCGCCGAGTGCGTGAGTTCCGCCGACGCATAGCCGTTGACCCGATCCGGATCGACTCCGACTTTTCGTAGCGCGAGATCGAGCAGCATGCGCGTCCCAGAACCGGGCTGACGATTGACGAAGCGAATGTCGTCGCGCGCGAGATCGCTCAGGCCGCCGATGCCCTTTGGATTCCCCTTGCCGAGAAAGAGGCCCTGCTTGCGCTTCGTCAGATGCACGAGCACGTGACGCTGCGGATCGAGCCAGCGCCGATAGGTATCGGCGCATGCCGCGCGAAACTCGCCTAGCGGCAAGTGAAAGCCGGCCAGATCACATTCGCCGCGGGCGAGCGCGCTCACCGCGTCCGCGCTGTCGCGGTATTTGATATCGACCGGCAAGTCGTTTGCGACCAGCGCCGTCACCAGCGCCGCCACGGCGTAACCGTGCGACGCGTAGATCCGCACGTCGTCGGCGGCCGGCGCGAGCCAGCGGTTCAGGTCGCTGGCGACTTCGCTCGCCAGCGCCTGCATGTTGCCGTCGAGCCGCTCGCCGCACAGGCGCTGCGCGCGCAGCACGGCCTGACCGAGCTCGGACAGCACCGAACCTCGCCCACGCTCCTTCGCGATCAGCGGGCCACCCAAACGCTCCTCGATGCTGCGCAACAAACCCCACGCGTGGCGGTAGGACAAACCCTTAAGCGTCGCCGCCTGCGCGATGCTGCCGGATTCGTCCACCAGCGCCAGCAGCGGCACGACGTCCGACAGGCTTGCCTCACGACCATCCGGGCCCTTCACAACCAGTTGCGCCTGGCACTCGATCCTGATCATATATGTTCAACTCTTTCCTATTGCACGAGGCGTATCACCCGCCTATTGTTCGGCTATCCCATATCGAATATACGAAGCATATGTGCGCACATTATGAATGACAAGTGCATATATGACTTTGGAGGAGCCCCCACTTGGACGATTCCATCGCCGTCGCGCCGGAGCAGTTGGTGCAGCGTCACGCGCAGCCGGGCAGGTCGCTGCTAGCGGTACTGCACGCCATTCAGGACGAACTCGGCTACGTGCCGCCCGACACGGTTGCGCCTCTCGCACGTGCCATGAACCTGTCGCGCGCGGAAGTGCATGGCGTCATCACCTACTACCACCACTTCCGCACGCAGCCCGCCGCACCCGTCACGGTGCAACTGTGCCGCGCCGAAGCATGCCGCAGCATGGGCACCGAGGCGCTCGCACAGCATATCGAGGCGCACACCGGCTGCCGTTTCGACGCGGAGCATCGGCATGGCGAGACGGTCGAGCTGGAATCCGTCTATTGCCTCGGCCAATGCGCGCTGTCGCCGGCGATGATGGTCAACGGCACGCTGCACGCGAAAGTGACGCCGCAAAAATTCGACGCGCTCTTTGCCGCCGCCAACAAATGCGTGGAGGTGACGGCATGACGCGCATCTACGTTCCCTGCGATTCGTCGGCGCTTGCGCTCGGCGCCGATGCTCTGGCTCAAGCGATCGAATCCGAAGCCGCACGTCGCGGCATTGCAATCGAACTGGTTCGCAACGGTTCACGCGGTTTGCTGTGGCTCGAACCGCTCGTCGAAGTTGCGACGGCTGAAGGCCGAGTTGGCTATGCGAACGTCGAAGAGAGCGACGTTGCCGCGCTGTTCGACGCCGGCTTCATCGAAGGTGGCGAGCACGCCCGCCGTGTCGGTGTGGTCGATGACATACCGTATCTGAAGAAGCAACAGCGCCTGACCTTCG
>CABFVV010000099.1_pt1 | contig 34110 bp, 26 predicted proteins | sample 8864751 | NCBI WGS metagenome assembly CABFVV01 (sample SAMEA5735770, study PRJEB23740) | soil metagenome | biome: forest; feature: forest soil; material: soil | place: USA | collected 2013-10-13 | depth 0.1 m | reverse complement strand
GCGTCCAGCCTTCACCAGCTCGACCATTTGCGCCCGGAATTCCGCCGGGTACGGGGTACGATGCTTGCCCATAATCGGCACCTCCTTCTCCAAAGGATAGATGTCCGTTTTTCTGGGTCAACTTCAGACAGCCTTGAACGGGCAGCGCGTGTCAGTCCGTTCAGCGAGTGCGTGCAGACCGTTGGCCAAGTGTTGAAGGTGTCTTCGACTGCTGCGCGATCTGCACGATTGCCTGGTTCAGGTCGGCTCGGGTGAATGTGCGTTGCTTCTTCGTGCCGGACGAGGGTTTGAGTTTGCGTACCGCTGCACCACGATTCGTACGTGATGGCGAGCCCGAGATCCGGCGGTCTGCGGAAGAGCGCGATGCTGTGCACCAGGCGCGGGCGCCTGAGCCTGAATCATGGACGCATCGTTCCCGGCGCCCGGCTTGCGGCGCCGCCTAGCTCTTCGCCTGCGCGCCGAACCCACCGCGATCGTAGGCTTCGCAGTACGCGCGCCAGTCAGCCGTGACTTGGGCTTCGCATTGCACGGCGAGTTCGATCAATGGCATCTGCCAATGGTTGCTGCTTCCAAACTCGATGAGCTCGTCAGCGATCGCCGATCCCTGGCGACCGCCGGAGCGCAACTGCGCCCACGCGCTCAGTTCCGCCATGTTGTTGACGACCGTTTCGAGCCGGGGCAACTTGCCGTTCCAGTTGCCCAACGCGACACGATCCTCCGAGGGCTGCAGGCCGCGCAACACATAGGATCGCTTGTTGAACTCAACAGCATGCAGAAAGGCTTGTGAAACCGCCTGAGCGCGCTGCTGGACCGCGACCACGCGCGCTGACTCGGTATCCCAGCGTGGCTGCGGCGCCTTCACATGTGGGCTCACCGCCGAGGGCAACGCCTCTTTCATGTCGAGCAGATAGTTGCCGTCGGGCGATCCCTTACCCTCGACCAGGATCACGTAACGATCGACGCCGAGACTGCCGGTTCCGGCAATTCGCCGAGCTACGTCGATCATTTTGTAGAAGTCCGGGTTGTCCTGGCGGGCGGCAAATTCGGCCATGAAGGCAGTCACGTCGACACGCACTTTTTCGCCTACCGGCAGTGCCTTCTTTCCATCGAGCCGCAAGACGCGCATCTTGCCCCTCAGTTCGGCGCGCCGATTCAAATGGTCGACTCGCGAACGCTTGTGCAAACCGTCGAACAGCTCGCGAACCATGCCCTCCGCCGTTTCCTCTTCGATCCAGCGGGTTTTGCCGAAGAGCAGCGCCGCACTGTAAGCATCGACCGCCGTATGGCACAGCGCAAGCGCCTCTGCCCGGCTGAGGCGCAGATCCGCAGCGGCGACGAGCACACTTGTCAGCAAGCGGACGATTTCGTACAGGCTCGGTGCAAGGCAGGCCTCGTCGAAGTCGTTGATGTCGAAATAGACAAGCCGGTTGTCGCCCTTGTAACTGCCGAAGTTCTCCAGATGCATGTCGCCGCAGACCCAAGTACGCGGCGACGCTTCGAGCACGCCGCCAGAAGGCAAGCGCTTGTAGAAGAGGTGACAGGTGCCGCGCAGAAAGATAAACGGCGACGTGCGCATGCGCTGGTACTTCATGTTCAGGCGCTCGGCGTCCCGGCCGCTATTGAACTTCGCGATCTCGGCTGCGATATCGAGCATACGGCCTCCTCCTCTTGATTCGCTTCGCTTCCTTGTCCGGCGTGACGTTTGCGGCACACGCGAGCGCGCTCGCGATAATTCGAAGACCGGCAAGACCAAGTGCCCATTTTGCGTCATTCGCCACGCGGCGCAAAGCGTGAACGTGGCACGGGTGCCCTCGGCCGTGGCGGAACTGCTCACCCCAAATTGTCACCCCGTTTGAGACCTTTATCGGTGACCGCGCCTACGATGGCGAGCCGGTTTCGCAAGCTGTTCTGAACCAGCATTTCAATACCCATGCACGTCCTGAGCCAGGCGGTGGACCCGGGTAGCCTCGTGATCGTTGATTCCACCGGACTCAAGGGCTACGGTAAAGATGAATGGCATCAGGAGAAGCATGATGTTCCGGCTCCCCGGACCTGGCGCAAACTCCATCTTGCGATCGACGAACACCATCAAGTTCTTGCCTGCGAGCTCACCACGCCGGGTGATCTCGCTTGGAAATTCTGCTGTAGTCGGGAATGCTGATGGTGGCCTTCATGATGCGGCTAAGCGAGTTCATGAAACCTTCGGTCTGGCGTAGCGGCAGATGAAAGACCTGGCGGATGAACAAGGCGGTTTCTATGGCGAGATCGGAATATTCCTGCGGCCTGCCACTGGCTCCGGTCTTGGCGGGGCGCCATGCGGCGAGCGCCTCTTCGGTGAACCAAATCGTGATATCGCCACGTTGGCGCAACGCTTCGTTATATTCGGGCCAGTTGGTCACCTTCTAATGCGCTTTTTCAATCTTGTGACGAAGGCTCTGATTGCGTTTGTACGGCATTGGCTCTTCTGCAAGTGAAATCACCGCGGATCATTGCCAGATCGCGCGCCCTCGGGCTGGAAGATCAATTTATTCAACAACGCCGCGGGCCAACGTCTGTAGCCGGCCGAGCCTGTGTGAAAACGCAAAAGTACCCGATTTTCGGGTGTCGCTCTACCCTTCCCGAGTTGCTGCCAGGCCGATACGGCGCGATCTGAAGGGTCGATTTTCCACAACGCCGCGTTCAGCGTGCGTTTTCACACAGCCTCGGCCGGCTGCCGCCAGACGCGGGTCGCAGGCGGCCCCGGATGCTCTCCGCTCCAGCTGGCACCGCCTTCAATCATGGCTCATCGTTGCTATTTAATCCGCTCCTTCGCGCCCAGTATGCTGGGCTGTCCCTTGCTCAGCCAATGCTCGCCTGGCCAGCATGCCCAAAGTGTGCATCTCCTTTTCAACGTCCGGGGTCCACGGACGGCCATAGTTAAGCCGGATGTGACGGCGAAATTCGCGGCTGCATGAAAAGATTGCACCGGGTGCTATCGCGATTTCGTGCGCTTCCGCCATCTCGAACAACTGCACTGCCTCGACTCCTTCTGGAAGTTCCACCCATAGAAAGAATCCGCCCGGCGGCCGCACCACTAATGTCCCTTGGGGGAAGTACCTGACGACCGCGGCCACCATCCGGGTCTGAAGGGACGCCAGTTCGCGACGCAGTTTGCGTAGAAGCCGGTCGTAGTCCCCATGCTCAAGGTAGTCGGCAATTGCGCATTGCACGGGCACAGATGCCGGGGCCATCGTCAGCCAACGCGCGTGCTCAATTCTCGCGGCATATCGCCCCGCCGCTACCCAACCGAGGCGCAGTCCAGGCGCAAGGCTCTTCGAAAACGAACCGCAGTGCAGCACGAGGCCGTTAGAATCGAAGCGCTTCGCCGGATACGCGGGCGTCAAGCCAAAATGCAGTTCGCGGAATACGTCGTCCTCGATTAGCGGCACGCCATGTTTTGCCAGCAACCTCACGAGCGCCTCCTTCCGTTCATCGGAGAGCGTCGCGCCGGTAGGCTGGTGCAGCGTTGTCATAAACCAGCAAGCCCGTACCGGATGCTGCCGCAGCGCCTCCGCTAATGCGCCGAGGTCGAGTCCACGGTGTGGATCGACAGGGATTTCCACGGCCTTCAGATGCAGGCGCTGAACCGCATCTTGCACAGCATGGAAAGCGGGTCGTTCTATTGCGATGGTGTCGCCAGGCCGCGTCAGAACCTGCAGACACAGTATCAGTGCATCGAGCGCGCCGCTCGTCACAACAACCTCATCGATTGGAACGGTAACACCTGTGACAATGTAGCGCAGGGCGATCTGGCGACGCAGATCTGCTTCCGCCTTTCCCGCCGACAAGGCATTCCGGGAACTCGCCATCCTCCGGGTTGCCGCAGTCAACGAGCGCGAGATCCGGCCAAACGGGAACAGCTGGGCACTTGGCTCCGAAGAGCCAAGCCCCGGATGCGCGCATCGACGTTGAGCCTTCATGAAGCGGATAACCAAGCTGTCGCCATCAGCCTCGTCAATACTTCGCTTTGAAACAATCGCCAGTGATTTCGTTAGCGCAGGCCGACTTGCAATGAAATAACCCGACCGAGGTCTTGCTACGATCAGGCCTCGTCGTTCGAGCGTGTAGTAAGCCTGGAAAACCGTTGAAGGGCTGACGCGGTACGAACTGCTCGCCTGGCGCACCGACGGGAGCCGCACGCCGGACTCAAGCGTACCGTTCGCAATCAGGTTTTCGAACTCTGCCGCCAGTTGAAGATAGCGCTTCATTATTATGTCATGCTAATTAAGTAGAGTTGTCCCGAGCTGCTCCGGTTGCGGGCGGAATGCCTCATCTAGAAATTTCGGACCCGCCAGCCGAGCACGGTTGCAGCTCCAGCCGGCTTTGAGGACGGGGCGTTGGCGGTCTGGAAAAATGCCTTCAGCTGGCTGGCGCCGAGTGCACGGCTGTAGAAGAAACCTTGACCGAATTCAGCCCGGCTTGCCCGCGCGATGCTGTGATGCGCCGCATTCTCAACGCCTTCGACCACGACCACGGCGCCCATGTCATGGCCCATGCACGTCAACGCATTGATCTGTTTCGTGCGCTCATCGGGATCCATTCCCAGCACGTCCCTGTCAATCTTCACCATCTCAAAGGTCATGTCTGCAGGCAGTTCAAATCCGACGTCAGTGGGACGCACGCCCGACAGGGCAAAACGCATTCCTTTATCACGCGCCTGTGCCATCATCGGAATGAGACGTTTTCTGAACTTCCTCGCGCTGCCTGCCCCGATCTTCAGTATTAGCGGTGGAAGACCGAGGGAGTCAACGTCACCCAGGTCCGCGATGAACGCGGAACTTACCAGGTAAGACGCGGGAGCGGTAACGCCCAGGTAGAGCGATTTCGGAGCGCCGATTTCCCGCAGCTCCTGAGCAGCACGCGACAGGACGAATCGCGTCATCGGTCCGATCAAACTACTGTTCTCAATGAACTCCATATAGTGAGCCGGGCCCAGCGCGCCGTACTTCTGGTCGTCCCATCGCAACAACGCTTCGACGCCGACACACCTGGCCCGCCGCACGCCAACGACAGGTTGATACTCAACATGGAACCGGCCACGACGCAGCCCTGCACGCGCTGCACGCAGCAGGGACTTGTCGTAGCGAAACCAGCTTTTGAGAGCCCAACTGACAACAACGACCAGGACCACCACCAGGATCGGCCACAATATAAATCCAAATATGGTCCATACTGAGATGCGCTGCGTAGCAGTGCTCGCCGAAGGCTGCACCGAGACGAGTGTGTCGGCGCCGATCGAAGGCGAGACCGCTCGCGTTTCACAACCCCTACCCAATGAGCAATCCGGGGTCGACATCGCTGGTGGTTCCGGCGACTGCTCTGCGCGGTCGACCCGCGACGCGGTAGCGGTCACTGCGTCAGAGGCCAGAAGCCCGTTTCGTTCTGCCGCCGCGTGGTCGCTGATTTGCCACCGCAGTTCCCTAAGCAGCGTCACAACGTTCGGCCCCGAACTGGCCATCGCAGCATCGGTGCCGGTGGCCTCGCCACGCGTGTCGTCCAGCGAATCGCAAGTATTAACCAGTACAGGCATCGGGCCAGCAACCGGTCCGGCAAGGGCGGCGGGAATAGCGGGCAACTGCGCAATGGACGCGCAGGCTGAGCCGAAGCGAATCGGGGGCGCTGGTGGACCAGCAAGCCAGTCCGTCAGTTGTTGCCAGACGTTGCGTTCAAACGTAAGACTGCGACTGGAACCAGTGTCGGCCGGACCTGCAACCGCGAGTGAGGTGCCTGCGCAGGTGACGAGTACGACTGCCATACCTCGTCTCCAGGCCCGACGGAGCGCGATGAACGCGCTGCATCTCGTGGTTGATACCGGGAACCCAAATGCCATTGATTTATCGTTAAAAAATTCGGCTTAAAAATCGCTATCGATTGGCCCGCTACGCGTACGCGAAACATCGAAAGAAGTGGAAACTGTCTGCGCCGCACTTTGCCAGCGTGTGCGCGTCCGCAATAGACGCAGATTGCAAAAGAAAGGCCGTATCAGATTGATAAGTGGCATTCTTCTAACGTTGAGTGTGTGCGCTACCAGGGCGAGTGCGACGCCCGCAACGGTGTTATCTGTGAGGAGTACAGGTTGAAACGGTACGAGCGGCTAGCCGACCAACTCAGTGAGCTCATCAAGCGCGGTGATCTGCCACCCGGCGCGCGTATCCCTTCGGTTCGCGCGGCGTGCAAGGCTTGGGGTGTCAGCCCCGCGACGGTATTTCGTGCCTATTACCTGCTCGAAAATCGGGGCATGATCAAGGCGCGCCCGCGTTCAGGCTATTTCGTGTCGCCGAGTTCCGGAGAATTACTGCGGCAAAGGCCCGGGACCTCGCTGGGTACCGACCCGAAGACCGTCAATATCAGCGACCTTGTCTTTGAGGTCCTCAAGACGATCAGGCAGCCCGAGACTGTCCCACTTGGTTCAGCGTTCCTGAGCCCTGCGCTGTTTCCGATGGCGCGCGTCGGAAAGTCGTGCGCGAAGGTCAATCGTTCAACGGACCTGGCCAGCATGGTTGACGGACTGCCGCCGGGGTACGAAGGATTGCGCCAGCAGATTTCGTTGCGTTACCTGATGGCGGGGATGACGGTGCCCGTCGACGAGATAATCATAACGAGCGGTGCACTCGAAGCCCTGACGCTAAGCGCCCAGTTGCTCGCCGCTCCAGGCGATGTGATCGTGATCGAAAAGCCGACGTTCTATGCAGCGCTGCAGGCTATCGAGCGACTGAGGCTGAACGTAGTGGAGATTCCTGTTGACCCGGTGGAGGGTCATGATCTGGATGCGCTCGCGCGGGCGCTGCAGCAACATCCGGTTCGCGCCTGCTGGTTCATGACCTCGTTCCACAATCCGACCGGGGTGACGCTGGACGATTCCAGGAAGCAGGCGCTGGTTGATCTGCTCGCCAGACACGACGTGCCGCTCATCGAGGATGACGTCTACAACGAGCTGCATTTTGGCCCGGACCCGGTGCGTCCGGCCAAATTCTTCGACCGGAAAGGTCTTGTCATCCATTGTGGATCGTTCGCGAAGTGCCTTGCGCCCGGATATCGTATCGGCTGGGCGGCAGCCGGAAGGTTCGCGGGCGGGCTGGAACGTGCAAAATGGATGACCACGCTATCGGCCAGCATGCCGGCGCAGCGCGCAATCGCCGACTATCTGGAGCACGGCGGCTATGAACGTTTCCTGCACAAACTACGTCGCGAATTGGCCCATCAGCAATCGCAGATGCTCGACGCGATCAGCCGGTACTTCCCGGCCAATACGATGGCGACGAGGTCTGACGGCGGTTATTTCACATGGGTGGCGCTACCGGATCACGTAGACTCGATACAGCTCTTCCAGGCTGCGCTTAACAGTGGGATCAGCATCGCGCCCGGACCTATCTTCTCTGCGGACGGCGCCTTCCGACACCGTGTGCGTCTGAACTATGGATACCCGTGGTCGGCGCGGCTCGATAAAGCGGTCGCGACGCTAGGCGCCCTGTGCGCGGATGAATCGCGTTGCGGCGCAAAGCTGGCCGGTCCGGTTCAGCCGGCATGACTCGGGCGTCGATCTCAACCGTGCATCCCGGCCGGTGAATCGTGAAGCTCGTGCACGACAATACGCGCCTTGCCCGCTACTTTCGCACGATACATTGCGGCATCAGCCGCGCGTAACAGGGCTTCGCCACTCAATGACGCTGCCTGGTCGCGCGGTAGCATGCCGATACTCGCCGATAACTGGACGACCTTCGCCCCGAACCTTATGGGCTGGCTCAGTGTCAGCAGGATTGCGCGTGCAATTCTCTCCAGTGCAGCACGATCGATTGCAGGGCCGGTCAGCAGCACCGTGAACTCATCCCCGGCATGGTGCGCAACCAGATCCCCGCCACGCACGCAGCGGCTGATCCGGTGCGCGGCTTCAACAAGTACTTCGTCGCCGCACTGATGCCCGTATGTATCGTTCACAGCCTTGAAGCCGTCCAGGTCGATAAACATGATGGCAGCCACACCGTCGCCGCCTGCTGCGCATGCCTCGTCCAGCCTCTCGAGGAACGAGCGTCTGTTCGGCAGGCCGGTCAGCGCGTCGTGGAACGCCTGATGCCGCAGGCGATCGAGCAACGCCCTTCGCTCCGTCACATCCTGCACCAACAGGTAGTACCCATCAGCCGCCTGATCGTGGACGCGACGCGGCACCAGCACACCACGCAGGACACGTTGACTCCCGTTAAGCGTCGCTCCAACCTCGTACTCGACCCTTTCGCCGTTGAGCACGCGTTGGACGTACGGCTCGATGGCAGCAAAATAGTCAGCGTCGAGAACCTCATGGGTGAGCCGTCCCACGATCTCCTCCGGGTCCAACCCCAGCCACTCGCGATAGGTTGAGTTGGCGAACCGATAACGTCGCTCACCGTCGACGTAAGCGACCAGCACCGGCAGATTGTCAGCGATGGCGCGCAAATCTACGCGCGTGGCTCCCAATTGTCGCTCGGCGGTCGTCAGTTGCTCATGCGCCCTGCGCAGAACTTCCGAGGCCTCATGGGCTGCCCGATGCAACGCCGCCTCCCGCGCATCGCGCGCGGTTTTTTCCCGTTGCTCCGCCTGGGTATCGTGAATGACAAACAGCCAGCCTCCGTCGCGGGTCGACCCCGGTTGCTTCAATGCCACCTGCACTCGCGCTGGCTTACTCTGCTTGTTGGGCAACCGGAAGGTTACGTCGAGCGTCAGGACCTCGACCCCTCGGCCACGATTGAGTGCCTGCACGACCTGTTCAAACCTGGTCCGGTCGCTCGCATCCAGCAGATCGAGTATGTTCGTTTTCGTCAGCGGAGCGCGCGAGTGCGCGAAGAATTTCACGCAGGCATCATTCATGTGCCGCCACTCCCAGTCCCTTCCGATATGCGCGATAGCGACCGGTGTCCGATAGAACGTGTCGACGTAAAGCGCATGCTGCGCCTGAAGCCGGTCAATCGCCTGAAGCACCTGCAAACGATCAGAGCTGTCCAGCTGGCGCAGGCCAACTTCGTGCTCGATCATTTGCCCCAGGTCGACCAGCATCTGACGCTGTTGGCGCGTGAAGCGCCGCGGCATCGAGTGCATCACGCATAGCATACCGATGGGTTTGCCGCACAGTAGACGCAGCGCAATGCCTGCGAAAAAGCGGATCCCCAATTCGCTGGTTGCCAGTGGCCCCTGCGCAAGCTCCGCATCTGACAACGCATCCCTGACGACGAACGGTCCCTCGCATTGGAGCGTCCGGCAATAGTACGTCTCCACATGGAATACGACGTCCCGTTCGCACCCGCTCGCGCCTATGACTTCTGGCTGGCCCAGACTGTCGAGACATACGACGGATATTGGTAGATTCAGCGCGCGAGCGGCGATTCTGGTCACGCGCTCAAAGTACTGATCGTAGTCGCTTTCCGGGGGCACGGGGGCGCTGGCTGGTTGTCGTTGTTGCTGCGCATCCATGATGCATTCGTCTTTCACGCTCCATGCTCCGTTCCGGTCACATCGTGTAATGTGTCTATCGACGCCGTCGCCGACGCGAACGCGCGAAGCTGATCGACTGCCATCGGCTTCCCATACCAGTATCCCTGCGCGAGGTCGATTCCCGAGCGCTGTACCACGTCGTGTTCTGCGGCGCTCTCGACGCCTTCCACGACAACTTTCGCACCAAGTGTATGCACTAACGCGGCTACCGACTTCAGAAACTGGATGCGCGCTTCGCCGCGCATGGCTAGAAATCGCCGGTCTACCTTCACGTAATCGAACCGGAAGTCCGCGAGTAAGTCGAGATTGCTGAAGCCGGTGCCGAAATCGTCGAGTGACAGGCGTACGCCGCGTTGCTTCATATGGCTAAGCGCCGTGACAACCCGCGGCGTACGCTCGACGAAGCTGCGCTCGGTGAGTTCCAGAACAAGGCGCTCCGGCATCGGACCGGCGGACTCGCAGATATCCTCGACAAAGCGGTCCTCCATCAGATGCCGCGCGCAGATGTTTACCGATATGTGCCAGTGCCGAGGGAACGGCAGTTGGGTCAGTGCGTTATTCGCCTCGCGCAGCACGAAACAGGTCAACGCGCTGAGCAAACGCGTGCCTTCGATCTCTCCAATGAACAGCCCCGGGCCCCCGGCTCCGAACTTTGGATGGCCCCACCGGAGCAGGGCTTCCACGCCCACGCAGTGTCGCGTGCGCGTGTCCACAATGGGCTGATAGACGACTTGGAACTCCCCGCGGCGAAGACCGATGCGCGCCGCGCGGCGTAATCTTGCCTTTGGGCGAACCAGGTAACCAACGGACACAGCCCCTGCGCAAGCCGATAGCGCGACAGCCAGCACCCCGGCGTCCCGAGATGCGATCAGGCTGGCCGCGAGCAAACCAGCCAGGCTCGACGCAACGGCGACAGTCACCGCCACGTTAAGACGCTCGTCCAATACAGCGCGCTGCCGGCGTATTCGTGCTGTGTAGCGTTGCAAAAATCGCATGAAGTTGTTTTCGCACGGTTATCTGAGTTGCGAACTATGACCTGACTGCGTTTCCAAAACGAGTAGCAGTTACGTATCAAAACATGCGTATCAGATCCGCCGTCATACGCGGGGTAAGTTGGCGCGGCAACTCGCTGAGGCAGGCTTGTCTCTTTATTCGGGGTAATCGTCCTTTCCGTGCAATTTCTGACGGCCAACGCCCGCAGAGCCCCGTCCAGCAAGGATCTCCTGTGCTGCGACATTTCCTCGAAACACGTATTCGCCAAGCCTCGGATAAATAAGCGTTTTTAGAAACTACCCGCCAGAAATTGCACGGAAAGGACGATTACCCCCAGCTGGGCTCGGCCGCTCTGCGACTTACTCGCATTCGGTGATTTTTGGAAGTTGTTGATCCACATGGATTTTCAGGATCAAACCGCCAGATTTGCCACGGAAAGTACGATCACCCCCAATTCGGGTCCCGACAGGAACAGCGCAAACGCATAGTGATCGGCACGTAGTTCATGGCCACGACGCGTGCCCACACGCAGGCGGCTACCGTCAGCGGCGACCAGCCTCAGGCCGTGCCAGCGCATCGAATCGATATGGGGCTGGGCCAATGAAATAAGGCGTGCGCGGGCCAGTTCGAACAGTTCGGCCGACAGCCCACGCCGGGCCTTGCTGAACGCCTGCGCGCTGACCGCGCGGGTGCGCGCGTCACTGTCGCCAAGTTGACCGAACAGTCCGTCGAGCTCAGCCTGCACGCTGGCACAGATGCCCGACATCATCAACGCGGCCATGCGCGGTAACGTCAGCGTGCGATTGCGGGTGAAGGCGGTGGGAAAACGGCGCACACGCTCGGCGAGCGCCGGATCGCACAGGAAATCGGAGAACTCAGCCAGGAGTCGGGAGGACGCTGGTATTTGAGTTCATATCGTTGATTTATCAGAGAGTCATGCGATGAAGTTTACAGGGGCAATGCCTCGTTTACAAGCTGTTTGGGGCTTAAGTTGAGAGCATTGCTCCGCACCGGGGCATGAAAACGATTTTCCAGTAAAATAAACCGAAATCGAATTCGATATTTTTCACGAAACGGGCACATTTCCGCGATTCGTTGTTCGCCATTCATCCATAGCGGATATCCGCTCCTTCTTTCATAGCGCTTTCGCGCCTATGCACCGGTTCAGGGAAAACACCACCATCCCACGTTTCGACACCCTTCACTACGGATTTTCGTAGCCCGTTAAAGCCACTCGTTAGCCGACTTTCAATGGCTTCTTGCATCATGGATTCGAAAGCGAAACCGGTTCACCGGGCGCTCCATCGAGCGGCGCGACGCCGAAGCTTTCACAGACCGGTGGTACGTCTATCGCAGCGGCACCACACCTATTAGATCGTCTAGTTGTGCGCGCATGTGCGTCGCACGACGATTAGTGCGTACACCGGATTGTTTGCCGGAGTACCGCAAGCCGACGCGGGACGACGTCCGCGTGCTTACAGGAGTGCGCAATCCGCCCTCTTTCCGCTGATTTGAAAACGATCCGGGAGTTCGAAATGAGTGATATCAGTTATGGCGACTCGTTAAACATACTTAATATGTTCCCCTATAACGTCAGCACCGGGGACTATCTTGATTGCAATAATCCCAAAACCGAATATGAGTCTTACGTCGTAACCTCTGTCTCCAACAAGCGAGATGGGGGTAATTCAGGGACATGGGTCATTGAGTCCGCGGAATCCAAATCAGGTGGGGTAAAGATCGGCGACAAGGTGAAACTGCGCAGCCTGTCCACTGACGGCGGGTACCTTTGTGCAGTCGGCCCGAACGACGGCTACGGTTTTTATGACGTGAGCGTAACGACTAACCGGCCATCGTCAGACGAAGGCCTGCAGTGGGAGATTGCAACGCCGGACGATGGAATGGCGGGTGTCCAGTTGAACGAAATAACATCCATCATGCTTAAGAATACCTCACTGGGGCTTCCTACTTACCTGGTGGTGTATAACTACGCGAATACAGCCCCCTATACTGGCGGGCTCTATATCGCCCATACGGCGGGGAAAGCCTGGGCAGACGTATACAGCACGGCGAACGCCGCCTGGAAATTCATCAAGTGCGCGTCGAGCGGCAACAACAACAACAACAACAACAACAACAACAACAACAACAACAACAACAACAACAACAACAATAACAATAACGGCGACACCGGCACCGGAGATGGCACCTTCAAGCTACCGCCTAACATGACGTTTGGCGTAACCGCGCTAGCCAATTCCAGGAATCCTCAACGGGTCGACGTATATATCGGTAATGAAAACAAGGCCCGCGCCACCTTCCACGGTCAGAGTCTGCAGGACGGCAACATGGGCACGCAAGTGCTGAACTCCGGGCCGGACGGCAACGTCAAGATCGTTGTGACTGTGTCCGGCGGCGGCGACGGCAGGCCCTCGAAGCTCGCATCGCGACAGGTCGATATCCAGCCCAAAGGCGGAAAGACCGTTTACTTCGGACTGCTTGGCTCGGAAGATGGCACGGATAACGACTACAACGACTCCATCGTCATTCTCAACTGGCCTCTGGGTTGAATCGTTCAATCGGGGCACCGGCGGTCGTTACGTCATACAGCCCGTGACCGACAGGAATACGGGCGCGAAAGCCGGCACAATGGCCGGCTTTCGCGCCCGACAAAGCCCTGCAGGCGCGTATCAGGCGCGTCGGTTCCGTTTATAGGATTGCTCAAATGAGGTACCCTGCTCGACGACATTCCATCCACGCTATTTCGCATGGGGATTATGCAACGCTTAAATCACCGAATTTCCCGCCCGCTGCTTGTAGCGACTGCGCTTGCCGTCATATGCATCGCGTCCGTGCTCAAGGGATGGATGATGTTCTTCACCATACCGTCCCTGATCGTCTCTATCCCGGTCATTGTTAGCCTGCAAGCACTTGCGCGCTTGCAGGTTCAACGGCGCGTCGCGCGCCCGTTGCTGTTGAAAACAGTAGACGCACAGCTCGTCGGCGTCACGCTCTGCTATGTGCTTCTGCCCGGCGGCGGCGACGATAGTCTTTGGTGGATTCTCCCGTCGATCCCTCTGACCACGAACCTCTACGAGCTGATCAATTCGACAGTCATATACGTGTTGCTCCCCATCAGCGCTTTCCTGACATTGACCGCCTTCCTGCTTCTGCGGAAAAGGGAAATGCACTAACAAGCCGAACTTGCGACCGACCATCGCTGGGTCATCTTGTTGAAAAGACTGCGATTCAATTTTCCGGCCTCAAAGGACGCAACATGCAAACACGCCGAATGCTCGCCGAGACGCTGATACTTATGCTCGCAACCACCGTCGCGCATGCACAGGCGCCCGCGCCCCTTTCCAGCGCACAGCAGCAACGGATAGCACACGCGGTACAGTCGCTCAAGTCGCCGGCCGAGCGGCGCCTGGCAATGCGCTGGAGCGATGCGAAACAGGTAGCTGAATGGCTGTGCCGGCCGGCAGCTTATCGGCAACTTCAAAAGGCTCATCCGGGCATCGAGCGTGTCTTTCTCGGCCTCGGAGGCAAGTACGACCTCCGTCTCATCGGCAACCGTGAGCTAACTGGCGTGGGGGAAGCACGGACCGCCGACGGATGGAAGACCTTCTCGTTCACGTGTGAACTTGATCCTCAGAGCGGGAATGTCGTGAAGTTCGCGGAAAAGATCGAGCCGTAAATGCCGTTCGCGAGATGCGCTCACGATGCCACACAGCACGGGCGACTCACCTGTCGCGGCGCCCATGCGTGCGATAGCTCCGCCGTCAATGTACCGACGACCGTAGCGTCGAGATCATCCCGATCGGCGTCACCGTCACCGGACAACTTGCGTCAGGAAAGCGCAATGTCGCGAGCCACGCTCTCGACAGCGGCAATGCCACCTTCACGTTGATGCCGTAAGGGGGATCACAGGCGCTGGCCGTGAGAATGCCGAACCACACGCTATTGTTCTTCGCTGACAGCGTCACCGGCAGCGGCGCTCCTGGCAAGCTGCTCGACCAGGTTTGCCCGGCATACACCACAGCGTGAGGCCGGGACCCGCCTTTCGCGTTCTCGACCTGGATCGTCGGAAAGCCGCGAATACGGCATGCCTCGATACCGGTGTACTGGAGCAGATACGTGTTCAACGTCTTCGACATGCCGCCGTCGCCGATTTCGCCCTTCCTGAGCGATAGTTCCAACGGTTTGCAGTCAGGCAGCCCCCGATCGAGATTGGCGGCCAGATCGGTCACATCCTGCAGTCGCTGCGCGATCGCCGTCGCAACGCACGACGCCAGCTTTTCCCTGTCCCGCGGGCATCCGTAAGCCGTCTGCGGAAACGCCGCTTCCTGCGCATCGAACGCGCTGCGCGATACCGGCGTCAGTCGTGGCTGTAGTTCGCGAGCCCGGCTTTCGATCTGGCGAACGTCGCCGAGCAGATGCGGATCGCTGCAGACCACGGTGGCGAAACCGGCCTCCACGGCTGAAGCTTTCATGGGATCGGACGGATCACCACAACGCGGGACGATGCTCGCCTTTCGTGCCGCAACGATCGCGGCGTCATTGAACGGCAGCGACGACAGCGCATCCAGCATGTCCTGATAGGCGTTCATCAAGCAGTCGACGTTTCCGCCGCACATGTCGCGCCTGCCGTGCAGCCACGCGTCCTGCATCCGCGAGGCTTGTTTTCTCAGTGCCGGCGATGTGGACGCGGATGCGGACAGCTTGTGGTACATCGCGGCCAGCCTGTTGTCCAAAGCGCCCAGCTCGGGTGTTGAACAGATCGCCCACTCTGTATCGCTTTGCGCCCGCCGGCAATCGAAGCTCTGGGACCAGCCAGCACGAGGCACGAGCAACAGCCAAAGAAGTGCAAGCGGCACCAGGCACCTCATTGTCTTCATGACGCTCATTCTTCAGTTTCCTTAAGGAGAAAGCAGCGGTAGCAGGAATCGACGGTTGATTTATGCCGCGGGCGAAACCGCAACTCATGGCACGGTAACCCGTTCGTTACGAAGCCTGTTGGCGAAATCGCTCAACACCATGCGGATGACCGCCGTCCGATTCGCCGTGTACGTCCCGGGGCTCAAGCAATCAACGCCCATGAAACTGGCTTGCGCTGTCCCGGTCCACAGACGGGCGCCGGTGCTGTCGTAGAGGCGCGCGTGAAACTCGAGACGGCCTTTTAGATCATTCTGGCTTCCGCTGTCCTCGATCCACAACACGCCGGACCGAGGCGCGTTGCCGTGATCCGCGATCATCCTGGCTGCATCAACTGGACTGGCCGAAACAGCGCGCGCCTCCACGCCGAATCGCGCAAATATCTGCGGCGTAAGCTGGACCACCGCATCCGCAATCCCCAGTGCACCCTGTCCCGGTGGCGCGGATGCGCCACAAACCCCGGTTGCGACATCCGTCTTGCCAACGTCTTCATAGATCACGAGCAGCGACGAAATTTTCTCTTGAGGATGAGGCAACAGGTGGTCATCGACAGAGGGGCCCGTGGTCCCGCCCACTACCGGGCCTGGGCCGAATGGGACACGCATCTCAGTTGCGGCGGGCCGTTGCAGTTGCCCTTGCGCATAAACGGGCACCACCGTGCGAACGACGATCACGGTACCCAGCACCGCGTAAGCCACTGCTTTCATCCAGCCCATCCGTTGGACACGTTGCCGCGAGGCGGCATTTCCGGATACCGAAGCCGCGGCGGATTGAATTGGCCGCCGACGGCCCACGTTTTTCGGATGAATGTGGGTTCGCCCGGAACCGCCTTTGAGTCGTAGCCCGGCTGGCTTCACTTTGATTGCTTTCCGGGGAAGCCAGTGGTGTAGGTAAACCCACAGACGTCGGTTTCGCCCGTATTGTCGCCTTGCCGTTCCGCTTCGGTGTTCCACCTCTTGCCCTGATCCACGGAAGAGGAGATCCCCTGATCGGTGACGGCGTAGACGACTTCTCCAGGCCCACCCACGACGTCGCAAGCATTGTTGGACAGCAAGCCGTTCTCCACGGTACTGTATGTCCAGATGTTTTTCATTTCTTTTACCTTTATGCAGGATAACGATTAGAAAGACCGGCACTTTCAACGGAAATCCGCCGACGAGCGAATTGCGGTTTCGGGAGAGGTGCAACACCACGCCAGTTACTGTGTCGAAGATGACGGCAAGGTCTGGGGCGATACCGGCATCGGGTTGCTGGCCGGGACTCGGACCATGGCGATCCGTCCACGCGATCGAGGCCGACGTTTGCCGCGCTTCTCGCAAGAACAGGCGTCAACCCGCGGCGCAATTCGCCATGCGCTGCGACTCGGATATAGGTGACGTCGCGAGCCGTCCCGTGAGACGCGCGCAGGCTCAGGTCGTCCTGCGTTTTCACGGTCGGGGCAATTCGACTATAGGCGGTTCACGCTCCTTGAAAGCTATAAGCGTTGATAGTGGCGATCGGTCCAATCCGCTGACCGCTGGCGCCACACCATCGACGCGGTGCTAGACAGGCCTCGAAGCATCGCAATGACGTCGGTTGAATCTGGCATCCATTCTGGTTGTTTTTTGCGCCGGCGAATGGGCACCCACCCAAATTGCACCGGTGACGGGACGGCACCTTCATCCGATTTCGGGGCGCGCGAAAACCTATTGGACCTGATAGCTAGCGCTCGCCGCGCCTTGAGATAACGTCAACCTGGAACAGGGCCCCGCTGCACGTTGGTACGTTGCCACGTTGCGCGAGGCTTTCCTCGCCATCGCGCCTGCCGCGCATTGGCTGTGGCGGCGCGAGCAACGCGACGACAAGCCTTCGGTCCGAATAGGCTCCTGATGCAAGACATCCCCGCCCCCGACTTGCTCGTCGCCGGCGCTGTGCCAGCGCCCAGTCTCGCCATGCGCGCGCGCACCCGGTGGTTGTCGCTGGCACCCGCTGCGCTGCTGCTGGTCACGCTGCTGTTTGCCATCGGGTGGTTCGCCCAGCTTGACTACCGCCATCTGATCCCGAGCGACGAAGGCCGCTATGCCGAAATGGCCCGCGAGATGTTCGTCAGTGGCGACTGGATTACCCCGCGCTACAACGGCTATAAGTACTTTGAAAAGCCGCCGCTGCAGATCTGGATCAACGCGCTCACCTTCGCGTGGTTCGGCATGGGCGAGTGGCAGGCACGGCTCTACACCGCGCTGAGCGGCTTTGCCGGCATCCTGCTGGTCGGCTACACCGGCACGCGCGTGTTCAACGCCGCGGCCGGCGTGATGGCGGCGGCGGTGCTTGCGAGTTCGCCGTACTGGAACCTGATGGGCCATTACGACATGCTCGACACCGGCGTCTCGTTCTGGATGGCGCTCTCGCTGTGCGCGCTGCTGATCGCGCAGTTGCCGGATTCCAGCCGCGCGGCGCAGCGCGGCTGGATGTGGGCGTGCTGGGCGGCAATGGCCCTCGCGCTGCTATCCAAAGGGCTGACCGCGCTGATCGTGCCTGGCGCGACCGTGATCCTTTATTCGCTGCTATCGCGCGACTGGGCGCTATGGAAACGCCTGCACCTGGCCAGCGGCGCGTTAATCTTCACGATCGTCGCAGCGCCCTGGTTCGTGCTGGTGCAGCGCGCGAATCCGGAATTCGCCCACTACTTCTTTGTGGTCCAGCAGTTCCAGCGTTATCTGACACCTGCACAGCATCGCCCGGGGCCGATCTACTACTTCGTGCCGGTGCTGCTGATCGGCCTGCTTCCATGGCTGTCGGTCTGCTGCCAGAGCGTGCGTCTGGCGCTGCGCGCGCCGCGCCAGACGAACGGCTTCGCGCCGGCGAAAATGCTGCTGGTATGGTCGGCGTTCACCTTTGCATTCTTCAGCGTTTCGCATTCGAAACTGATCCCGTACACGCTGCCGATCGCCCCTGCGCTCGCGCTGACTATCGGCGCGTATTTGCCGGCCCTGCGCGCCCCGCAGTGGCGCCGCCATCTGCTCGCCTACCTCGTACTGCTGGTCCTCGCCGCGTTCGGCGCGCTGGTCCTTGCTCACCTGGGCGATGCAAAGAATCCGCCCGCGCTGTACCGCAAGTTCCAGCTGTGGATTTACGCGGCGCTCGCCACCTGCTTCGTGTTCACCCTCGTCGCACTATGGCTGAACCGCCTCGCGTTACGAGCACCGGCAAGCGGCGCGCTCGCCGCGAGCGTCGTTGCGTTCGCATTCGGCTGGTTCGCGTTGGCGGCCATCGGCGGCAACGGTCACGAGGCGTTCGGCCGGTACAGCTCGGGGGCGTTGCTCGCGCCAGCGGTCAAGGCCGAACTCGCGAAGCTGCCGCCCGACACACCCTTTTACTCGGTCGACATGCTGGACCACACACTGCCCTTCTACATCGGGCACACGATGATCATGGTCCATCACGGCGACGAACTGTCGTTCGGAGCATCTCTGGAGCCATACAGATGGGTGCCTACCGTCGACGACTGGGTCGCACTATGGAAGCGCAAGCGCTACGCGATGGCGTTGCTGCCGCCCGCGCTTTATCAGCGCTTGGCTGCCGAAGGACTGCCGATGCGGGTGATTGCGCGCGATCTGCGTCGCGTGATGGTCGCGAGACCGCAACCGTGAAGCGACCGTAATCCGCCGCAATGCTCGAAGACCCGAGAGACGACAGCATCAATGGCCGCTTTTTTCGGCGCACGCTTGCGCTTTCGCGCCCGTACCGGACACAGCGGGGCGCATGGCGCTCGTGGCTCGCCGCTCCACGCAAAGCGGAAAGCCTGCCATAGGACGGTGATTTACAGACGCTGACGCCGCAAATCCGGATGCGAAACCGCAGCCGTTCGAGATGCCGAACCTGATAGTTCTTATAGCTTTCTCCTTGTCAGGTTCGTGCGACGATGCCCGATATTCGACGCACCGCGTTGCATACGCCATCTGCAAGGAGAAAACCATGACCCTATCCCGACGACTGACAGCGGAAGCATTTGGAACGTTCTGGCTAATATTGGGCGGATGCGGCAGCGCCGTGCTTGCGGCCGCCGTTACGCCGCAGTCCGGTATCGGCTTCGTAGGCGTGGCGCTCGCGTTCGGCCTTTCGGTGCTCACCATGGCCTATGCAGTCGGACATATTTCGGGCGCGCATTTCAATCCGGCTGTGACAGTGGGCCTGTGCGCCGGCGGGCGATTTCCCGCCAGAGACGTGATTCCGTACATCGTCGCCCAATTGATCGGCGGCATTGCCGCCGCAGCCGTTCTTTATGGGATCGCCACGGGCAAGGACGGTTTCAGCGCGCAGGCCTCCGGCTTTGCGGCCAATGGCTACGGCGCCCATTCCCCGGCCGGATACGCATTGCACGCTGCAATGCTGTCGGAATTCGTGCTGACGGCGTTCTTTGTGATAGTGATTCAGGGGGCGACAGACGATCGCGCGCCCAAGGGTTTCGCGCCTATCGCAATCGGCTTCGCACTCACCCTCATCCACCTGATCAGCATTCCAGTCACCAGTACGTCGGTGAATCCGGCTCGCAGCACGGCGGTTGCGCTGTTCCAGGGAGGCTGGGCTTTGCAGCAGTTGTGGATGTTCTGGGTCGTGCCGTTGCTTGGCGGCGCGGTCGGCGGCCTGCTCTATCGCCTGCTGCTCGACGCGGCAAAAGACAAACAGGAAACCCTTGCACAAGCTCTCGCACCTGCCGGTTCGATGGAGCCGTAAGGTCTGCAGCACGAAGAATGCACCGACGGCTTGCCGCCGGTGCATTCCTTTACGCGGTAACGACCCCGCCGGCCGCCACGTACGCGAGCTGCAGCACGTTCACGTCATTTTCATGCTGGCCATAACTATTGCCCGGCAAGGATGCCCAGATATTCGCGCACGCCTTGACCGCATCGGCAAATTTTCCGTCATCGATGGACTGAAGCGCGTGTCGCTCGCGGATCTGTTGCAACGCGACGAGGTCCTGCGAAACCGGGCTGAAGTCCGGCAGCTTCAGCATCGTCTTGTACGGCAGCCAGAACCGGTAAAGCAGCTGATAGCGACCGGCAGCGGTGGATTTAAGGCCCTTGTTGTTTACCGTCACCAGGACATCGGGATGATCTGCGTAGCTGTCAAACCGCTGTGAACCCTTTTCTCCGGTCACGAGTACGTCGTAGCCGTCGTCCTTGGTCACCGGGTCAGCCGCAGTGCCCTCCGAATGGGCGATCATGTCGAGGAAGGCAATACGGTTTTTGTTTCCAGCCTGCGCCACAGAGATTCTTGCCATCACTTGCTCCTTTATCGCGTCGTTTAGCCAACATGGCCATATGCGGACTCACGCGGCAGGCGCCCGCCTGCTCGTCGAATGACCGCAATGGTCTATAACGCACGATATACGGGTTGTTTCTTAAGGATCACTAGAGATCTTTATAGGTGCGGCCGGCACGCGTTCGAATGCATATCGAGGTGCTAGACACTACGTTCTGGAGCGCTGTGGATTTCGGCCAGGAAGGATGCACCCAACCGCTTACCCTACATTGCAGTCCTTCGTCTCGACCACCATCGGATGCTGGTCGGGGACTGGACCGGTTGCCCGAAGCTGCGCCGCACCACTGATCGCGCAGTATGTTTCCATCAATGCGCGTCCTACCATCGCTTCCCGTGTCAACTGCTCGATGCGGGCCGCTCGCACAACATCGTCGGCGACTACGAGCCACGGCATTATCTGCATACTTTTCTTGTGCTGCGACATTATCAGGGATCCATACGAAACAAGGTTGCCGGTTTCCCACCGGCTCGTGCCGATAATCGCGAACATCGCGGGAAACCGGCACGGGCAAAAGAGTGAGTTTTTCAGTCGTATTACCGTCGGCCGCACAGGCGGCACGGGGAAGCGGCTAGAACGTGACCTTTTTCACATAGCCACGCCCTGACATGCACGCGTCTATCCGCGCATTTCTCGCCGCATCGTTGACGTCGACATTCGCGTATTCAGGCGGCACGTAGTACCCGGGCTCGTACCTGCAAAGCTCGTGATGATGGTGCCTTCGGCACCATTCGGCGGGCGGCGTCACGTAAGCGGGGCTGACCATTTCCGTCTGCAGCTCGGGGGGCGCCCGTCGGTACGCAAGCGACTGGCATTGCCCGAGGTCGCTGTCGCGCATCGCCGGTGTTGCACCCGGCCGGACGTAGGTGACGCAGCCGGCAAGAAGCAGAGGCGCACAAAGCACAAGGATCAAGGCATTGCGGCGTCTATTACCCGTCGCAATGCGCCCCTTCTCCGTCATATGATGTACTCCCCCGTGCGCAGGACGAACGTGCAACACAGCACGCGATGGCTTGCCCCGAGATGGGCAACGCCGATTTCAGCACGGAGTGCGCCCCGCAAAAACTATGAACTCTCACAGGTTTTGCCGCGGCCATCGCGCCGCCCTTCCCCATGGTTCAGCCGGCGTCATGGCAGGAACAACGGCCGCGTTGCGCCATGGGCCGACACCCAAAGTGCGAGTTACCACCGGCAAAAGCCGCCCTGCCAGTGCGCACATCAACGTGTGTGCGAAACGCGCATCGCTTCGCGTTGCATCACGCGGGGCGCTACTCGTCACCGGCGCGCGATAATGGCTTGCCTATGTCCTGGTGCACGCGCTCGACCTGGGCCGCCGATAGCGAGCGCGGAAAAACCGACGGGTTTTGCCGCAGGAAATTGACCAGCCCCACTTCGAGCTGCAGCGAGTAGTCAAGCGGCTTGTGGCCGGCGTCGAACGGCACGCCGGATTCAATGTTGCGGAACCACGGAGCCGGATCGGCGCCTTTCGGCGGCACCATCGTGCCCTGCGGCAGTTCAGCGGTCGAATGGCACGACATGCAGGAGGAAACGGCGTTGTCGACAGGACCGTTCAAACGTCCTTGATATCCGAGGTGTGGCATATGGACTGCGGGATTCAGCGCGGTCTGCTGTAACTCACCATGGCCCGGCTTGTAGCCCGGATCGTTGCCCCACATGACCCCGACCGGCGAAACGTTCTGCCACCCGCTCCCCGATCCGCCTTTCGCCTTGCGTCCCGGTCCACCGCCATAGACAAACGTGCCGAACACCCAACCGGTGTCCGTGGCGCGGCGATCCTTCACTGCGATATCGACCTGCAGAAGACGAACCGTCCGTATCGCCCGGGGGCTCGTCGCGCGAGGGTGGGAATCGTTCGGATCATAGACGTAGGCCTGCCATTCGGGCGACCCTGCGAGCCACGGAACCTGCTCGACCGGAGCCGTCGTGAAAAGCAGCTTTGCGGCAACCGTCCCCTCCGGCATGGTGGCGAGACCGGCGTCGGGATTGCCATGGTTCGCCCATACCTTGCCGAGCGTCACCCCACCCGGCGCATTATAAAAACCGACAGCATAGTTATTCCACGGCAGTGTCTGTTTCGGATCGAGTTCGCCCGGCAGGGAGACCCGCTCGCGAGTTAGCCCATGGACAAATTCCCGCCCGTTCGTACCGCGATCCTGCCACGGCGCGTTGTACCACCCCCGCACTCGGTTGAGCGCTGGATCGAAGCTCGCCTCGGTGTTCGAACGCGTATTGCCTTCATAGAAGTACGCGAGTACCGCATCGAGATATTCCTGCGGCTTGCGATGCGGATCGAACGACAGCCACGGCTGGACGTCCTTCGGTGCGGAGGCCGGGTAATGTTGCGCCAGTCTGAATACGCGCCCTTTCCATCCTGGTACAGGCGCCATCGTTGCGTCGCAAAACGGTGTCGTCGCGGTATCGCAGGTTTTTCTCGGCTGCTCGACAGCACGCTGTGCAAACGCCGTCGGGCCGATTGCGGCCAGCAGCGCCGCGACGCTGAGCGACACGGCGGCCCGCCACGCACGCGTCCTCGGTGTGGACGGAAATGTCGTCATCCGCGTTTTCATTTGCGTCGTTTCCCTCTTTTTGCAGGCGATAATCGTGCAGACTTCAATCGTCTTATTCTGCAACCCGAACTATCGTGAGATGCCATCAACGTCAGATCTGTCGATGCATCAGGCGTCCGTAGCACAGTGCTAGAGGTTAGAGCGCGCCTTCCCGGGGAACTACTATAAAGATTAATAGGGGTATCGAATCGCGCTTGACTGCAACCGGAACCCGGCGCGCAATCGCTCAGATGATCCCGAGATCCCGCGCCGCCTTCGCGAGTTCGACATCGTTGCGCGCGGCGAGCTTCTTCATCGCGGCGTTCTTCTGGTTACTGATGGTCTTCGGGCTCCGGCTCACCCGCTGCGCGACTTCGGCAATCGAATGCCCGGCGCATATCAGCCGCACCACTTCGAGCTCCCGTGGCGAAAGCGCCTCGAGCCCGCTGCCCTGACGCGTTCTCGTACTGAATACGCTGGAAATAATCGCGCTCGCAATGGACGTGGGAATATACGTCTCGCCGCTGTGGACCCGACGGATAGCATCGTCCAGTATCGCGAAGTCAGCCTTCGACTTGCCGATAAAGCCGGCCGCGCCATTCGCGAGGGCGGTCGACACGATGTGCGTAGCCGAATGCGAGCTCAGGAATAACACCCTTGTATCCGGCACGATTTGCGTCAACCGGCGTAACAGGTTCAGTCGATCCGCGCTTTCATTGTCTTCGAACTCGTAGTCGCATACGAGAACGTCCAGCGGCTGTTCCCGAACCTTCGCCAGCAATGACTTGATTTTGCCGGCCTGAAACAGGACTTCGATGTCCGGCGCATCGCGCAGCATGCTTTCGATCCCCGCCAGCACTATCGGGTGGTCGTCCGCCACCGCAACCCTGATCTTGTTCATGTTGTCCTCGATCCGACGCTCTGTTGGAGTCTGTTGCACCCGTTGACCGCAGTATTCTCACGGGCGTTGCCGCGTAGGTATCCGCCCGCTCCCGGCCAGTTCATGCCCGATGCATCGCGAGACGAATCCGCCTCCTCTGCGCCCGTCGGGCGGTACGCCATTATTCCGGATCCGGTCTCGCGATACATGGGCATCCACCGTTATTTATATAGGCTTTCGCCCAAAGACGACAATCGCAGTGCTCCGTCGCTGCAGTACACTCCACGCACCTATCGATCACCCCGCAGACATCGCTCGTCCGGAATGATCTGCGCATTCTGAACCGGGGAAAAAAGTGTTTCCATCGCAACGCTCGCTTGCCCAGACTGCGCGTTTTCATCGGCGCATGCTGTACGGGTTTGCGCTGCTGCTTTCCGCCACGATCGGCAGCGCCACCGTGCTTTTCGTCAGCAGCTCGCTTGCGCACGTGATAGAGGAAAAGGAAAGTACTTTCGTCCGGAATCAGGAACGCGTCCAGTCGGAGACGGTTCGATTGTCATCCAGACTGATGAGCATGGTCGACCTGTATGAAGGCAACTGGACCTTTCGCCGGCAGGAAATCATTCCGCTGTCGCGCTACCGGGACGAACTGCGCCGGCACGATGGCGTTGCCGTCAGTGGCGCGGATCTTTCGGCTACGCCATTCCTGCTTGCCGTCACGCCCGGGACCATTCAGAACACAACGGAACTCGGCACGATGCTCCACATTGTGCGCGGGATTTCCGCCGCGCCGGCATTCGATCTGCATCGTGACATCACCGTTTCGGGGTTCGTCTATTCGCCGGACCGGTCCTTCCTGGCGGCCGCACCCGTGCGGCCGCCTTTCGACCCCGCGAATGTAAAAGCGCAGGGCGTGCCCGCGTTCATCCGCTCGCAAACCGATCGCGTCGAACCTCTCCTCGAACACCGGACGTCCGAGGTGTTGCGCGCAAAGCGGCCGATATGGTCGTCGGTGAAAGATCCCGTCCATCGGCAAATTCTGGCGGAAATCGTTCTGCCGGTCTTCCGCGGCCGGCAGCGGATGGCGACCATCGTAGCCACTATTCCGACCGACCAGTTTCTTCAATATTTCATGCGATCGTCGCGCCCGGATGGGTTTTTCGTACTCGACAGCAGCGAGTTGAGACCCATCGCCAACGTGTCCCGGTCGCCGACGGACGCGCGCCTGCTCGCGGCGGTCGAAGCGGCAGCTTCCCGACTGAAAGGAACGGGCGACACAAGAACGGTTATCCGCAACGGCTTGACCTTTATCGTCGCGCAACGCATCGATGGCCCCGGCTGGATTGCCGTCTACGCATTATTCGACTGGAAGGAGGTCGCAAGCAGCATGCGTGGCGATATCGAAGCAGCGCTGCTGCTTTGCGTCGCTGCGCTGGCGCTGCTGTGGACAGGTGTCGCCTATTTCGACCGGCGCGTCGCAAAGCCCTTCGAACGCGATGCAGAAAAACTGGTGGAAGCCGAGCAGTTCAATCGCTCCATCGTGGATACCGCGCCGGTGGGCATCGCCGTGTTCGACCTCGCGCAGCGCTCGATCGTGCTTGAGAATGCCGTTGCAAAGCATTTGCTGACAGGTCCCGACGCGGCCGAGCATCTCCGCTTTTATGAAACAGCCGTTTGCGATCGACGCGAAACGGCGCGCGCGTTGCCGGACAACCCGACCCCGCAGCACAACTTCTTCGAAATGCGCTGGACGTCCGGCGCCGGCGACAGCTATATCGGCGTGGCCTCGTCGGCGACGCGGTTTCGCGGCCACGATGCCGTTCTTTTCGGGCTGGTCGATATCACCGAGCGCAAGGCCGCTGAAACGATGCTCATTGAAGCGCGCCGCGCTGCGGACCGCGCGAACAAAGAGAAATCGATGTTCATCGCGATCATGAGTCACGAGATCAGGACACCTGTACACGGCGTCACGGGCCATCTGGAACTGCTCGAGCGCGGCGAACTAGATGACCGGCAGCGCGAGCACGTGATGATGATCCGCCGTGCGTTCGATTCGCTCGACTCGCTGATCGGCGATTTACTCGACGCGACGCAGATAGAGGCGAACGCGCTGACGATCAATCCGCAGTCAATCTGCCTGAATCGTGTGGTCGAACATTGCGCGCAGCAGTTCGCGCCTACGGTACAAGGTCGAAATCTCGCTTTGCATTGCTACACGGATCCCGAGCTCGACCGTCTGCTTGAAGGCGACGACCATCGTCTGATGCAGATCCTGCAAAACCTCGTCAACAATGCGGCGAAGTTCACGCAACACGGCTGGATCACCGTGTCGACGCGCCTGCTATCGCAGGACGGACGCAGCAAATGGGTAAGAATTGAAGTCGCCGACACCGGTATCGGCATTCCGTCCGCATTGCAGGCGATGGTTTTCAAGCCGCTGACGCAGGCCGACGCGTCGATCAGCCGCCGCTTTGGCGGATCCGGACTTGGACTGTTCCTGTGCCGCAGTCTGGCCGAGTTGATGGGCGGACGCATCACGCTGAACAGCGAGCCAGACGTGGGCAGCGTATTTGGCATCGAGTTGCCGCTGTGCGCGCCCGAGGATACCGGGGTCGCTGACATGCCGCCGCTGACGAACGTGTCGATCGACATCGTCAGCAAAGATCGCCGGCTTGTGCAAATGTTGCGCGGCCGGCTTGAGCGCTGGGGCGCAACGCTCGTTCAGAACGAAGACGACATCGACGTTCCCGACATACGTATCGCGGCAACCGATCATGACGAAGCCGACGATTCGCGCGTCACAGCGTACGCCCCACCGCCCCGCTTCGGCACGATCCAGATCACGCCCCGCGGCCCCGTTACGCCCGCGCCGAGCGCGGACGGCCTCACGGTCACCCCCTACTCGAGCGATACCCTGCTCTCCGCGCTGCTTACGCTGGCTGGCAACGCCGCGTCGGGACCGGACAGCCCGGTGCGCGACGCACGGGGCGACACTTCAGGGCTGGAAATCCTGACTGCCGAGGACGACCCCGTCAATCGCGTGCTCATCGCGCATCAGCTGGAGGCGCTGGGCTTTACCTCGGTGCGAAGCGCGAACGACGGACGCGAGGCGCTTGAGATGTGGCTCGAACGCAGGCCCGACGCCGTCATCACCGATATCGGCATGCCGTATCTCGATGGCGTCGGACTGCTCGACGAGATCCGCCGGCGCGATCCGCACGCATTCGTGATCGCGACAACGGCGGCCGGCGCCGACGACATTGCGCCCGAAGCCGCGACGCGGTTCTCGCGCATCATGCGCAAGCCCGTGCTGCTGGCCGACCTGAATGACGCGCTGCAGAGGGCGAGCGCCATCAAAGCCTCGGCACGCAGCGGGCAGGACTGGTCCGCCGCTGCGCCAGTCACCCGCGTGGATGACGCGTTGCGCGGAGTATTCGCCGAAAGCTGGCCCCGCGATTATCGCTCGATCCGGCAAGCACTCGCGAGCCGCGACCGCAGCCGCAGCCGCCGCAGCCTTCATCGGCTTCAGGGCGCATTGCTGGCGATGGGGCTCGATGCAGAGGCCGCCGAGTGTCTTTCGCTTCAATCGCTTTGCGCAGAAAGCCGTTGGGAAGCGCTGAGCGCAAAGTTCGAGGAACTGGCGGCGGCGCTGAGCGAGATCGTCGCCGCGAACTCGTAGTCACGCGCACGGATCGGACAGCTCAAACCAGCCTGTCACGCTCTCGTGAACGACCCTCACACGGCCTCCCGTAATCTGCACGACGCAATCCGGCCCAAACGCGGCGTGTATGTTCTCGAGCAGCTCGTCGTGGCGCACCCTTCCATCGAGCCGCTGTATGCACGCCGTGGCCGACTCCCTGTAAAGCACGCGTAGCCAGCCCGCAAATTGCGGTGCGTCGCTTTTGTCATTCTGAATCTCAGGCATCGCAGCATCCATTCTGGTTTCCGGAACTTCCATTAGGCACCAGGAAATTCCCCGCCTGCGCCCAATCTCATATGGGCGACACCCCAAAAGGATGGTCCGCCCGATGCATGTGCCTATACGCTTTGATAGTTGCCGCCCGGTCTGTCCGGCTCAATGATTCCGGTGCAAATTCATGCAATCACGCAATGGAAAAACTCATGCAGATCGATAGAACCGTGCTGAATCTTTTCATGGACCGGGTAGCGGCCGCGCCGAATGCGACGGCCCTTTCCAGCGGCTCGGACACGCTCACGTATCAAGAGTTGTCCCGCAGAAGCGACGCGGTGGCCCGGTTTCTGGCCTCTCATGGCTTAGGCTCGGGCAGTGTGGTTCCTGTCGAAGGCACGAGGTCCGTCGATTTCATCGTCGCGATGGTCGGCGTGCTGAAAGCGAATGCGGCCTACATTCCGATCGATAGCCGGTATCCCGCGGTACGAAAGCAATACCTCATTGCGGAGAGCGGCTCCCGTATCGTCCTGACGGCTCTGGATTGCCCCCGCAAACCGGATGCCGCGGCGTTCACCTATGCAAGCGTCTCTTCGTTGACGGATTCCTCATCGTCGACAGCCCGTGCAGCGGTCAGTGGCGAGCCGTCAGCCGACGATCTCATGTACGTGATCTTTACATCGGGGACGACGGGCGTGCCCAAGGGCGTCATGATCGAACATCATTCGGTCTCCCGCCTCGTTCAGTGGCATAACGAAAAGTTTTCGGTCACAGCCGACAGTCGCATGCCTGTGATGGCAGGCCTCGGGTTCGATGTCTGCCAATGGGAGATATGGTCGGCGCTCGCAGCGGGCGCGACGTTGTTCCTGCCCGATGAGGAAACGCGCGTCGACGCGAGTGCGTTGGTCGACTTCTATCACAAGAACGCCATCACTCACGCGTTCGTCCCGACGGTGATGGTGCCGGACGTGGTACGCGCGAGCCGCGATCAAGCGCTTTCTCTCACGTATCTGTTTACGGCTGGCGAAAAGCTCATGCCAGTCGATACGGACGGCCTGACGTATGCACTCATCGACTACTATGGGCCGACAGAAGCCACCATCTTTGCGACGGTCCATCACGTACCTGGTTCGCAGTCCGGAAAACCCGCGTCGATCGGCCGACCGGTAACAGACACGGAAATTCTGATTCTGACCGACCGGCTGGAACAGCCGAAGGACGGCGAGACAGGTGAACTGTTTATCGCCGGTTCCTGCCTCGCAAGAGGCTACCTGAACAACGAAGCGCTTACGCGTGAGAAATTCCCGCCGCATCCGCTAAAGCACGGGGCGCGCATGTACCGCACCGGCGACCTCGCGCGCTGGCTGCCGGACGGCACGGTCCAATATCTCGGGCGCACCGACGATCAGGTCAAAATCCGTGGCAACCGTGTGGAACTCGGGGAAATCGAGGCGTTCCTTGCCAGGCTGCCGTCCGTCAGAAAAGCGGCTGTGATCGTGATCAGCGAAGAGGCAGATGCCCGCAAGGAAATCGTGGCGTGTGTCGTGCGGGAGAACCGCGACGCGATGTTCGAATCGGTCGTCCAGCAGATCAGGGCCGACGCGCGCGCGCGCCTGCCGGACTACATGCGCCCCTCCCGCTACATCGATCTTGCCGATATTCCGTTGACGGTCAATGGCAAGACCGACAAAGCGCTCTTGCGGGCCCGACACGTGAGCGCCGCCCGCGACGCCAGCAGTCAAATACCGCAACCCGGCGCGCGGGAAAAGCCGGTTCTGGACGCGTTTGCGAGCGTGCTCGGACATCGCGACTTCGGAGCGCATGACAGCTTCTTCGACATCGGCGGTGACTCCCTGCTCGTGGCGCAGCTGGTGTCGACGATGACCGGGCAGTTGGGAGAAAAGGTCTATATCCGCGACGTCTACGAATGCCAAAACGCTACGGCACTTGCGCAACGCCTCGAAGGGCGCTCGCGCGCGGCGCAGCCGCGACTGGACGCCGAGCCGGTCCACGCGTTGCAGCGTGACATCGAGCTTCGGCGCGGAATCACGTTCAAGCAACCGTTCGACAACAGCCGGCTGCGCGAACCGCGCGCGGTCGTGCTGACCGGCGCGACGGGATTTGTCGGGGTCCATCTGCTTGACGAGCTTCTGCGCACAACCAACGCGCTCGTGCATTGCACGGTGCGAGCGGCGAATGACAGCATCGCCGCATCGAGAATCGACGAGGCGTTGCGGACCTATCGCATCGAACCTGGGCAGAAGCGCCGGATCATCGCGCATGCAGCCGATCTGTCGCTTCCTGAATTCGGCATGGCGCACGACGACTACCTTGCGCTCTGCCGGGACACGGATGTGATTTACCACTCGGCCAGTGCCGTGAACTTCATCCAGCCGTACTCGTACATGAAACGGGACAATGTCGATGCCCTGAAGGAAGTCATCGCGTTTGCCGCCCGCGACAAGCTGAAGGCACTGATGCTTCTGTCCACGATTTCCGTGTACAGCTGGGGTCATCTGCATACGGGAAAGACGGTGATGACCGAGGGCGACGACATCGACCAGAATCTTCCGGCCGTGATGACCGATATCGGCTATGTCCGCAGCAAATGGGTGATGGAGAAGATTGCCGATCTTGCGTCTTCGATGGGGCTGCCGCTCGCGACATTCCGGCTCGGCTACGCCACGTTCAACAGCGATACGGGGCTTGGCGCAAGCTATCAATGGTGGGGCCGGCTGGTCGAGACCTGCATCAGGCTGCGGGCGGTACCCAACCTGCGCGAACTGCGGGAGGGATTGACGACGGTCGACTACATGGTGCGCGCCATCGCCCATATTTCGAGGAATCCTGCGTGCCTCGGCACCAAGTTCAATCTCATTCATTCCGACCGGAATAACCTGACATTGACGCAGTTCTTCTCACTACTTGAGCGGCACTTCGGCTTTAAATTCGATTTCGTCCCGTTCAGCGAATGGCTCGCGATGTGGAAGCATGACAGCGAAGCGCCGCTGTTTCCGTTGCTGAGCCTGTTCGTCGATAACATGTACGACGGCCGTTCCACCGTGGAGCTCTATCAAGACACGTATCGGTGGGACTGCAGCAACGTGTCCAAGTTTCTCGCGGGCAGCGGGATCAATGAACCCGTGTTCACGAGAGAGGAACTGGAAAAGTATCTGGCTGAATCGATCGGCGTTTCCGCCGCCGTTGGGTAACGGCTGCGTCAAACTCGTGCGACAACAGTCCCGCGGTGCGCGGGACTGGCACATCCCGCGCAACCGACCCCCGGTTTATCACCAGTTGTAACGCAATCCGACCTTGCCACCGTAGCCGTTGCTGTGATTCTCGACGCCAACGCCGAAGTCGTAGCCCGCGCTCGCGTAGAAAGCGACGCTTCGGAACTGGGCGGTAACACCGGCGCTCAGCTCGACCTGGGACCCGCGCGAATCGGACTCGAACGCCACGGGGCCCGTCGCCGACGAGAACGACACACGCGGATTGGCCACGAACTCCTGGCGGAGATCGGTGCGAAACCACGTGTTCAAAATCTGCGCATGCGTGGAAGACGAGTCGAACAGCCAGCTTTTTTTGACCTCAGCCCCGATCCGGCCAGCAAGCGAGTTGGCGTTATGGAAATACACGCTGGAGGCCGTGTCGCCTGAATCGTTGAGGGAAAGGTTCTGATAGACGAGCTGTGCCTGTGGCACGATGCTCCAGTTGTTCGGCAGCGGAATCGGGTAGCCGCCCTGCAGCGACGAACCGAGGCCGTAGCCGCTGGTCTTCAGCGTCATGTCGCTCGGCGAACTCGCGTTGACGTCATACCGGGTGCCTTGTGCCTGGGCGTCGAGATACCAGCCCGACGCGCCGAAATGCGTCCAGTAGCCGCCGAGCGTATAGCCGGTAAGCTGGTCGCGCCCGGCCGGGGCGCCGTCGAAGTTCGTCACGTCGCCGGAGATCTGGCCAACCGCGCCATACACGCCCGCGAAATCACGGCTGCCATCCTTACGCTGATTGCGGTAGACGTCGATGCCTCCCTGCGCCGCGTAGGTATCGTAGTTGAAGCTCGGCCCCCGGGTGCCGTAGATGCCGAGCGCACCGCCGTTGCGCCAACCATGCTGGGCGATGACGCGCCCCCAGGTGCCGTCGTTCTTCGAGCCGCGGCTCTCGAACTGCTCGTCTTCGCCCATCCGCTGCTGCAGGATGTCCATCAGGCTCTCGCCGTAGTTGAGCGCCATCGACGGCACCGCCATATAGAGCGAAATGCCCGACCGGTAGTCCGGTATGGTGGTAAAGGGAGTGGGAGTAGGAGAACCGCATACTGCCGGCGCGGCGGTGCAATCGATCGTCGAACGCAGATAGTAGTCGTTGGAATCCGAGCCGTCGGCCGCGCCACGGTAGAGCGAATACTGGTAAGGGCCAACCGCCACCCCTCCTGTGAATGCGCCCGCCGCTGTAGTGCCGCCATTGATGGCATCGACGACCAGAATACCGTTACCGGTGGTGACCGCACCCGCGCCGCCGACATTGTGGAAAGTCAGGCGCGACGAGCCGGTGGCGGTGCCGCCATTGATCTTCACGAGGTCCGACGGCGAACCGTCGCCCCCCAGGTAGGTGTTGAGGTTGATGGTGCTGCCCGCGCCGCCCACATAGTTCGTCACGACCAGCGCATTGCCGACACCCGTCCCGCCGACGCTCACGAGGCCATTGCTGGTCAACGTGCCGTTGATCGCGAAGTTGCCATTGGCATTGCCTGCGAAACCCGGTACCGCATTGGCCACGGCGACGGTGCCGTTATTGGTCACGGTGCCGGTGACGCTGCCGTAGCCGCCGAGCGTCGCGCCCGCATCGACCTGGGTTGCGCCGCCGCCGGAAAGTGCGGCGCCTGGGTGGCTTGCATCGCCAACCGCAAGCGTGCCGGACGCGATCGTCGTGTCACCCGTGTAGGTGTTATCGGCAGTCGTGATCAGCACGCCGGCGCCGGTCTTGGTGAGCGCGCCCGTTCCAGTAATCGGACCGGTGAGCGTGAGATCCGCATCGGTCTGGAACGTGCCGCCGCCGGCATCGAGTGTCACCGCACGCGATGACTGGGTGCTCGCCGTATTCTCGAGCGTGCCGCCGTTGAACGCGAGAGCGCCTGTCGAAGCCCCAAGATTGCTGTCGGAAGCGATCGAGAGAATCCCGCCGTTGAGCAAGGTACCGCCGCTATAGGTGTTCGCGCCCGACAACGTCTGCTCGCCGCCTGACATCGTGACCCCGCCCGTGCCGGAAATCACCCCCTGGAAATTCTGGTTCTGGCCGTTCGAGATGTTCAGCGTTTTGCTGCCGAGCACGACCTGCCCCGATGCATTGCCGGCAAGGCTCTGGAGCGTCGACGTGCTTGCAGTTACACCCGAAATATCGAGCGTGCCAGTCGTCGCGCCCGTGCCAACGGTCACGCTGCTCGCGGCGCTGAGGTCGCCGGTGCCGCTCAGCGCCAGCGTGCCTTGCTCGATCGCCCACGGCGTGCTGTCGCCAACGGCGCCGGTCGCCGTCCAGGTGCTGGTGCCAGTCTTTTGATACTGGCTAAAACCGGCGAATTGCGTCGCGTTGCTCGTCGCATCGATCGACGAAACGATCGAGGAAAGATCGAAGGTACCGTTGGCCGCGCCGCCGAGCGCGAAAATATTGTTCTGCCCGGTTGAGACGACGTTGCCATGAAAACCAGCGCCATCCTGCAATTCGAACCTGTTGTTGTTGCCCGCAAGCTCGACCGCATCGCCGAAAAACCCTCCACTGCCGGTGCTACCGAGGATGGAGCCGGCATCGAAAATACTGTTATTGTTGCCGGCGACGTAGAGCGCCGTGCCCAAAGCAACGCCTGGCGAGACTCCCCCAGCAGCAATGACGCCGTTGGCCGAATTATTGATCGTATTATCCGAACCGAGGACCAACAGGCCGGAGCCGGGAACGCCGGCGGCGATGCCGGTTGTGGTCGTTCCGGGTTCACCCTGTCCACCGCCCAGCCCTCCGTCGTTGTTCACGACGACGTTGC
>CABFVV010000098.1_pt1 | contig 34252 bp, 41 predicted proteins | sample 8864751 | NCBI WGS metagenome assembly CABFVV01 (sample SAMEA5735770, study PRJEB23740) | soil metagenome | biome: forest; feature: forest soil; material: soil | place: USA | collected 2013-10-13 | depth 0.1 m | reverse complement strand
CGCAACGAGACATGATCGCGAAAGTGCCAGCGTCGGATGATGCTCAATATAGCCACGTCGATCACTCCGTTCCCCTGCCCGTTGCCGAGCAGGTCAGTGTTCTACGTGGGTCAATATTCGATGCAAATTACTGCGTAGGGTGGGTCAGGATTCCGTGCAAATCAACAGCGGCTCGACATAGATCCACTCGCGCAGGGCCTGCCATGAGATGCGAGGCGCGACGCCGACCATACCAGTCGCAAAGTCCATACGTGGTCGAATCGCCATTACGTAAAGCGCGATTGCTTCGTATCCAAGGCCATAAAGTGCCTGCATTTCAGCTTCACAGAGCTTGATTGAGGCCATTTGTGCCGCCCTCCATAATTTCGGACTGCGTCACATAATCAATAGAAACGTCTTCGGAATTTTCAGATGTCATCGCGTCACCGTTCCGTCGTTGGTGATCTTGACGAGCGCAAGCGCGGTGACCATGAAGAAGCCCGCAGCAACGAAGCCGGATAGCATTCCTGCCCCGAACATGATCCAGTCAGAAGTCATCTGCCCCACTCTCTCAATTGACGAACAAGAAGCGCCAGCGCGATCAATACGACGATGAGAGCGGCCGCCAACAGGACCGCAGTCACCGCGATGGTGGTCATCCGCGGCGTCGGTTTGAAAGGAGATCGAGCGCGAATGCACCGACCGCAATACCCGCAAGGAACGTGACGAACAGGACGGTTCCCATTACGCGCCGAGCCAATAGAAGAAGGAGTTGACTGCCGCAATCCGACGCGCCCTGCGCTCGAATGGGCTGACGACGGAGAACCCGCCGTGTGAAGAACTACGAATTTGTAACGAAATGCGTCTCATTCCCCATCCTCATTACCCCGCCCGTGTTATTCGTGAAAGTCGCCCCGGCCTTGCTAGGTGGCCTCCTCGCGCCGGTCGGTGGGTAGATTACCGGTGGCTTACGGGGCGACAAGGCGAATAATAGTCAACGAAATGATACACGTCAACGTTATGATACGTTGAACGTCGTTGACGGATCAGCTACCGTTTACGCCGGGTAGACCTGAAAAATGGGGTGGGTATGAAAACTACGGTGGAATATCTGGACGCAGTCAAGGTGCGCCTTGACTTGCCGTCTGACTACGCGCTTGCAAAAGCGCTCTGTGTGACGCGAGCAGCGGTAAGCAAATACCGCCTCGGTCTTTCCGTGTTCGACGACAACACAGCTCTCCGGGTCGCCGAAGTTCTCGGTGTCACACCTTTCGAAGTAATTGCAGCTGCAAATGCAGAGCGATCGAAAGATGAGCCGGTTCGCGCGTTGTGGGAAGGGGCGTGGGAAAAATTTTCCCGGGATTTTTGGTCGCTGGTGCTACGCGCTAATGCTTGCGGGACTCTGGTTCCGCAGGTGTAACACCAGCTTTAATTAGTCACTTTACTGTCGATAAATTATCAACACTTTTGGTATGTTCTGGGCCGTTGCTCAGCGCACGGCCTCACGACGTTACATACCGCAACCGTGACATGCGCATATGAGCCTCGACAAGTGATGTAGAGGCTAAGTTGTAATGTCCGCTTGTAGCCAAGTTCAGATCAGCTACCGTGCCATCTGTAGATCCGCCATCGTCGCGGCAAGAAAACGCGCGGCTTCACCGCCCGTGACGACCCGATGGTCGAATGTCAGACTCAGCGGCAAGATCCGATGCACGGCGGGCACGCCGGCGGCCGCCACGACCTGTTCGTGAATGCGCCCGGCGCCGAGAATCGCGACCGTAGGCGGCACAACGATGGGAGCCGCATATTTACCGGCGATCATGCCGAAATTCGACAGCGTGATCGTATTGCCGCGCAGTTCTTCCGGCGGGATCTTGCGCCCCCGGATGTCGGCACGCATCCGGTCGAGCCCGCCGCGCAGATCGGCCGGGTCGCGTAACGCGACGTTGCGCAACACCGGGACGAAGAGGCCATCCGGCAGATCGACGGCGATGCCAAGATCGATTTTCTCCAGCACGCGGCGCCGCCCCGTATGTCCGTCGAACCAGGCGTTAAGCCCCGGTTCGGCCCGGCATCCTGCCACCAGTGCACGGATCAGGCGAATCGTGACATCGGTATCGGGTGGCCACGCATTAATGTCGGCATCGTCGATAACGGTTGCCGCTGCTACCTCGCTGTGCGCGCGCGCCATGTTCTGCGCCATTGCACGCCGCACGCCGCGCAGCACTTCGGGCGGCCCGAGCTCGGCGAGTATCTTCGCGGCGCGCTGCACGTCTGCCGCTGTGATAACACCTTCCGGACCCGATGGCGTCACCATCGCCAGATCGACATCCAGCTTGCGCGCGAGCCCCCTCGCCGCCGGGATCGCCTTGATCACGCCAACACCCGCCCCCATGCCGCCGCCAGGCGCCGTCGGCGCGTCCTGCACTACATGCTGGCCGACCTCCATATGGCCGACCACGGTGCCGGCATCGGCTTCGTCGCCCTCTCCTTCGAATGCGGCAAGCGGCGCGCCCAGATGCACGACGTCGCCCGGCTGACCGAACAGCTTCGCGATACGGCCGGATTGAGGCGACGGAATCTCGACGATCGCTTTCGCCGTTTCGACCGACAACAGCGGTTGATCCGCGCGAATCTCGTCGCCGCTCTTGACGTGCCACTCGACGATCTCCGCTTCCTGCAAGCCTTCTCCGAGATCGGGCAGTTTGAAGACTTTCATGGCTTCACGACGCCTCCAGAGTCTGCCTGACCGCGGCAACGATGCGCTCCGTGCCTGGCATATATTGATTCTCAAGTCTGTACAGCGGCACCACCACGTCATATCCGGTGACGCGCTGCACCGGCGTGAGCAGCGAGTACAGTCCACGCTCGGCGATATTGGCGGCAATCTCCGCGCCCACCCCTCCGGTGCGCGAGCCCTCGTGCACGATCACACAGCGTCCGGTTTTCGCTACCGACGCGAGAATGGTGTTCATGTCGAGCGGTTTGAGCGTCGCCACGTCGATCACCTCGGCCATCACGCCTTCCTGCGCAAGCAGCTCGGCCGTGGCCTGCACGTCCTGCACCGCGCCGCCCCAACTCACCAGGGTGACATCCGACCCATCGCGCAGCGTGAAGCAACTGTCGAGCGGCAGTGCTTCGCCATTGTCCTCCACCGGCTGTCTGAAGAGCCGGTATAGTCGCGTCGGTTCGAAGAAGATCACCGGGTCCGGGTCGCGCATCGACGCGAGCAGCAAGCCGTATGCGCGTGCAGGAGACGATGGCGTCACGACGCGCAATCCGGGGATATGGGTGAACAACGCTTCAGGGCTTTCGGAATGATGCTCCGGCGCGTGAATCCCTGCGCCGCACGGCGCACGGATCACTAGCGGGCACGTCAGCCGTCCGCGGGTTCGATGCCGCAGACGCGACGCGTGATTCAGAACGTGATCGATGGCCGGATAGATGAACCCGCTGAACTGGATCTCCACGACCGGCTTCAGGCCCATCGCCGCCATGCCGATCGCGGTGCCGGCGATCGCGGTTTCAGCCAAAGGCGTATCGATCACCCGCTCTACGCCGAATCGCGCCTGTAACCCGACCGTCGCGCGGAACACGCCGCCGTTCACGCCGATATCCTCGCCGAGCAGCACGACGGCTGGATCGTGCGCCAGTTCGTAGGCGAGCGCCTGATTGAGCGCTTCGACCATGTTGAGGTCAGCCATGGCGATTCCCCACAGCAGGCGCAAATCGCTGCGCCATCGCCAGTTGCTCACGCATCGCCAACGGCAAGCTCTCGTACAGATGATCGAACATCGCGGAGGTATCCGGCGGCGGTACCGCCAGATACGCGTCGACGGCCTGCTCGACCTGCGCAAGGCACGCGCGGCCGAGTTGCTCGTCCTGCGCCTTGTCCCAGACGTTTAAGCGCATCAGGTAAGTGCGCAAGCGCAGCAACGGTTCGTACGCCCATTGTTTGCTGAGGACCTCGGCGTCGCGATAGCGCGTCGCGTCATCGGCTGTCGTGTGATCGCCAAGGCGGTAGCTGAGCGCTTCGATCAGCGTCGGGCCATCGCCCCGGCGAGCCTTGGCGAGCGCCGCGTGGACCACATGGTGCACCGCGATCACGTCGTTACCGTCGACCTGCAGTCCATCGATTCCCGCAGCGATCGCTTTTTGCGCGAGCGTTTGTGCAGCGCTTTGGCGGCTGCGTGGCACCGAGATCGCCCACTGGTTGTTATTGACCACAAGGACAAGCGGCGCCTGCCAGACGCCGGCCATGTTCATTGCTTCGTAGAAATCGCCTTTGGACGTGCCGCCGTCGCCGAATATCGCCACCGCGACGCGCGGTTCGTGACGCAGCAGGAACGCGTAGGCCGCGCCGGCGGCATGGCACACCTGCGTGCCGATCGGCACACAGTTCGGGAAGTCGTCGCGCGGCACGCTGAAATCGCTGCCGCGTTCGTCGCCGCCCCAATACAGCAGACTTTCCGTCATCGTGACGCCGCGCAGCAATTGCGCGGCGTGATCGCGATAGGAAGGAAACAGCACGTCGTCGGGCTGCATCGCGCTGGCGACGCCGACGCCGATCGCCTCCTGTCCAACCGACGACGCGAAGGTGCCGAGCTTGCCGGTTCGCTGCAGTGCAACTGCCTTCGTGTCGAACGCGCGTGTCAGCACCATCGCGCGATAGAGCGGAATCAGCGCCGCCGGGTCCCGTGCAAACGCAGGCAGCGGTTGAGCAGGCTCGCCGTCGGGGCCGAGGTATTGCGTGTAGCCGATATGAAAACTGGCAACCGTGGTCATGATCGCCCTCCACGTTCATTCGGATATCGTATACGCGTCGGAGTTCGCTCGCACGAGCGCTACCGTACGAACACTGCTGTGCTCGTGCATTCAAACCCGCCATACACCGCTATCGCTGAGGAGAGTGCCATGACGCTTACGATCACATCGCAAGCCTTCCAGCAGAACGGAGAGATTCCTCCGCAACATACCTGCCAGGGCGCCGATGTTTCCCCGCCGCTCGCGTGGTCCGGCGTGCCCGCGAACGCAAAAAGCCTGGCGCTGATCGTCGACGACCCTGACGCGCCGGACCCGGCCGCGCCGAAAATGACCTGGGTACACTGGGTGCTCTACAACATCCCGCCGACGGCAACCGGGCCGCCCGAGGGCGCCGCTGCAGGGAGCTTGCCAGGCGGCACGCTCGAAGGCACGAACGACTTCCGGCGTGCCGCTTACGGCGGCCCGTGCCCGCCCGTGGGACACCACCGCTATTTCCACAAGCTGTATGCGCTCGACACCGTACTGCCCGATTTGAAAGGCCCCAGCAAGGCGGCACTCGAAAGAGCCATGCAGGGGCACGTACTGGCACACGCCGAATTGATCGGCACCTATCACAAACGATGAGCGAGAGCGTTGTTATGAGCATGACTCAACCCGAAATCAACCTGAAACGCTGCCTCGCTTCAAACCAGGGCTGAAGTTTCGGTGATGTCCGCATCAGGGCTCACCACTGCGCCAACTCGCTGCAGTCAGGCGCTCCACCGCCGCGTAGTAATGCGCCTGCGAAGCTCCGGCATCGTCGTTCTGATTCGCCTGCAAAATGTCAAACAGATGCCCCGCGACAACTGAGCCGATCGCGTGGATAGCATCGTGTCGCGTGAGTCCCTCTTTCATGAGGCGATCCATTGCCCGGACCACGGGATCGAGGTCCAGGGCAAGCTGGTTTTCGACGATCGCGTGTAGTACGGCATGTACCTTGACGTTGGGAAGCTTGATCCGGGCGACGCGATGCCAGGTCTCAATGAGATGAGTTCGCTCCTGTTCGTCGAGTTCGAGCCATGATTCAGGCTCGGGCGCGCGCTCCGGGTTGTATTGATCCATCGTGACAATCCTGTACCGAGTTCTGTTCATCGTAAAACCTGTGAGCGGTTGTACGGGTCATCATCTTAAGGCACGCCGTGTCAGCGCGTCTTCATATAAGCCGCATACAGCCCGCCATGCAGATCGCGCAGCGCCTTGCGACGCTCCACCAGCTCGTGCTGGTTGCCCTGCCGTTCGAGGCTGAGCTCCGGGATGCGCCAGGGCGCTGTCACGTTGGCAGGGTGCTCGCGTAACATGTTGCGATGACGAAAACGAAATCGCTTTATCACGGCCACCGGTTCCCGGCGACGGTCATCAGCCATGCGGTGCATTGGTACTTCCGGTTCCAACTGAGCCTGCGTGACATCGAAGAGTTGCTGTTCGGTCGCGGCGTGACGGTCAGCTACGAGACGATTCGCCGCTGGTGCGATAAGTTCGGCGCGAGCTTTGCCCATCGGGTGAAAGCGGCGCGCCGCAAGCCGGGTAGCACGTGGCACATCGACGAGATGTTCGTCACCCGCGCAGCTATCCGGCGGCGAAAGCCGACATCCCGGATCTGGTCAATGTGAAGCACGTGTTTGTCAAGGCTGCGGCCCGCGTCAACAACCGTGCAGAGAACAACCATCAGCCCACACGGGAGCGCGAACGGCGCATGCGAGGCTTTCGCGACCCGAAGCGCACGCAGGCCTTCGTATCGAGCTTCGGTCCGATCCGGCAGCACTTCGCACTGAAACGACATCTGCTGCGCGCTTCTCTCTATCGCAAACACCTCGCGGACGGGTTCGTCGCATGGCGCGAATTTACCAATGTCGCCCAAACTCCGTCGAACGCTTTCCGAGCCACAGCGCCTTATGGATCATCATCGACGAAGTCCCACAAGTTGACAGTGCCAACGGATCTCATTCGATTTGCGGCTTTAGATAGCGGCAGGCTCATGGGGCGGACCTCTGTAATGCGGTAACCAATCCGAGGATATCAGTGCGATCCACCGTCGAGACTTACTGCTACGCCGCCCTCAGGAAATTCTCGCGCCTATGAAAGGAAAGCGACGAAAACCGATCCCGATTGACACGGAAAGTCATATCAGTCCTTCGACCTAATGCCGGCCTTGCCTCGGAGACTCACCCTGGTCATGAAGAAGGCGCTCAGCCTGCTGATCCCCGGATCGGCATTCTCAGCGAGTGATCCATATGAGGCGTGCTTCCGTCTTCGCGCCTGATGCAATCGCGTTCGACCATAGTTCTGCGTCCTGATCGCGGGCAAAGGGCCACCGCAAAACCGGGGCCATAGTCAGCGAACGTCGTCCACACGAAACAAATGTAATCATCTGTTAATGCCGCGCGCCGCAGCCTTTTTTGACGACGGAAGCGCCGTTCCGTTTTGGTACGATCCCGGCTTTTCCGCCAGCGCCCCGCCACCGTGAATCGCCGATATTTATCGTTGTTTCGTGAACATTACGCACGGTGGCTCGCCCGCATCCAACCGCTGGTCGCCGCCGGCAGCACAAAGGCCAGACTCGACTTTAATAGCGCGCTGCGTCGCCTTCGCCACCCAACGCGACGGGGCGTCGCGCTGACACTCGCCGCGTTACCGGCGTTCTTCCTGCTGTACGTGCTTGCGCTCGTGCCATTTACGCCGGGCATCGGCGACATCCGCAAAGCCCGCGTCGATCGGCCAGCGGTGATCGTGTCGGCCGACGGCAAACTGCTCGCGGAATTCAAGCCAGTCAATCGCGAGTGGGTGTCGCTCAAACAGATCTCGCCGTACATGTTGGATGCATTGATAGCGACCGAAGACCGCCGCTTCTACGAGCATCACGGCATCGACTGGAAGCGCACCGCGTCGGCCGCGCTGCATACGTTCTCCGGCGACCGGCAAGGAGGCTCGACGATCACGCAGCAGCTCGCGCGCAACCTCTATCCCGACGAAATCGGCCGCGCGCCGACCCTGACGCGCAAGCTTAAGGAAGCGATCACGGCGTTCAAGATCGAAGCTGTGTACACCAAGGATCAGATCATCGAGACGTACCTGAACACGGTGCCGTTCCTGTACAACGCCTACGGCGTGGAAATGGCCGCCCGCACCTACTTCGGCAAATCGGCCGATCAGCTCGACATCCTCGAAAGCGCGACGCTCGTCGGCATGCTGAAGGCCAACAGCGCCTACAACCCGGTGCTCAATCCCGAGCGCGCGTTGCAGCGGCGAAACACAGTGCTCGGGCAGATGAACAGGTACGGAAAACTCAAGGTCGACGCTTACAGCTGGTTGAAGCGACAACCGCTTAGCGTCGATTTCGAGTTGCAGACCGCGTCACCGGGCGCCGCGCCTCATTTCTCGGCGCAATTGCGCAAGTGGCTGATCGCATGGGCCGATCGCAATGGTTATAACATCTATGCCGACGGGCTGGTCGTGCGCACGACCATCGATTCCCGCCTGCAGGCGATGGCGACGCAGGCGATGAACTGGCAGACGAACCAGTTGCAATCGATCGCGAACGACGCATGGAGCGAACGCACGGGCTGCTGGCCGGCCAACGACCTGTTCCAGTCATTCATCCGGCAGACGCCTGACTACCGCGCCGCACGCGATGCCGGTCAATCGGATCCGGCCGCGCTTAGGAAGCTCGGCACGAACCCCACGTTCGTTCGCGCGCTCTGCCGGGGCAAGACACAGATCCAGGCGGGGTTTGTCGCGATCGATCCGCGCAACGGAGATATCAAGGCATGGGTCGGCAGCCGCGACTTCAGTGACGAGCCGTTCGATCACGTGCAGCAGGCGCGGCGCCAGCCGGGTTCGACGTTCAAGCCGTTCGTCTACGGCGCGGCTTTTGCGGACGGCGCGCGGCCGAACGATACGATCGTCGACCGGAACGTCGCCATTCCGCTGACAGGGCATGCGAGCTGGCGGCCTACCGACGCGGAACCGCCGACCGGCCGACCGATGACGCTGCGCGACGCGCTTGTGTATTCGCGCAACCGTGTCACCGCTCAGCTCATGCAAAAGGAAGGCCCCGAGAAGGTCGCACAGCTCGCGCGTGCGATGGGCGTGCGCGAGAGTCCGCTCGAAGCGGTGCCGTCGCTCGCGCTCGGCACGAGCCCCGTCACGCTCAAGGAAATGGTCTCGGCGTACAGCACGATCGCGAACCGCGGCGCCTATCTCGAACCGCGCATGGTCACGCGCATCGAGGATCACGACGGCAAGGTGCTCGCCGAATTCGCGAGCGCATCGCCGGAACAGGCACTGCCCGCTGGCGCCGCGCAAACACTCGTCGACGTAATGCGCGACGTCGTTAACCGGGGCACCGGCGCAGGCATCCGGACGCGCTTCGGGATTCGCGCCGACGTGGCCGGCAAGACGGGCACGACGCAGGACAACACGGATAGCTGGTTCATCCTGATGCATCCGCAACTGGTTGCAGGCGCATGGGTAGGTTTCGACGATGCACGTGTGACGCTCGGCAACGACTATTGGGGCGAGGGCGCGCACAGCGCCTTACCGATGGTGGGCGCGTTCTATGACATGGCGCTGCGCGCGAGGGTCATTGATCCGGATGCACAGCTCGGCCCCGAGACCCGGCCACCCCGCACGGTCCATGCGCGACGGCATCGACACTTCCTCTTCTGGAGCTTCTGATGTCGTCGCTGGCGGACGCGACATTCGCATTCGCCGGTGCCGCCGACGCAGCATCTCAATCCGAGGCGGCCGGTAGTAGCCCGCTGACCGATTTCTCGATGTGGATCGCTCGACCGGAGCCTACGCCCCTAACCGCGCAAGCCTGGCGCCTTGCGATGTCGAAACGATCCGTTGCGGCACATGGGCAAAGCTCTCTTTGCATTTGCTGAAATGTGTTTGCATACTGCTTTTTGCGCGTGAGACGGAATGCGCCGAACACTGCTGAGTAACAACGTATGGAAAAGGATCGAAGCGATCTTGCAGAACGTCGTTCCGGCGTTAGGAGGTTGAGCGCCTTCGCCCTGACCAGGGTGAGTCTCGGGGGCCAGGCCGGCAGTAGGTCGATGCGCGACGTTGCTTTACGCGGAAGCGGTCATTCACTGGCAGTCACGAGTGAGGCAGGAGGAATGCCCGCAACGGCCGACCAGCATAAGCAATGGGGCCAACACTTCCGCTGCCAACGACTGACCGATCGGCCCAAGCCTTGCCGGGAACCGTGGGTGCTCTGGCCGGCGAACAAGGGAGCGCAGCCGAACCATGACCGAACCCCGCGCGATCCGTCGACTCCTCGCGATCCCGCGTCCCTCGTAGTCGGGGCGATCACCGCGCAGGTGGTCGGTGGGCTGGTCACGCAGATGTCGCCCTTTATGATTGCTGGCCTGATCGACGGTCTCTCGCTTTCAGAACGCGACGCCGGCTTCGTCGTCTCCGTCGAACTCCTCATCCTTGCCGTCACCGCGATCGCAATCGCCCCGGCCCTGTCGCGGTTTGCCGAAGAACTCGCCGCGCGATTACGTAGGGATCGAATGGCTGTTTGCTGGCGCGGAGCCGCCGTCTGAATGTCCGAGTGAGGCGAGGGACGAGTGACTCTACGTGGCCGAGGATTGAGGTAGGGATGCCCATTACTGAGCCCCCCGCACAGATCTCGTCGTGGGGCTTTCCAGTTACAGCGGAAGACCCGAGGGGATCGCATGCGGGCGAAACTCAGGCAGATCAAGGAGGCGCTACGGACGCGCATGCATGAACCGATTTCGACCTGCGATTGACCCGCATGCTGCAATCGCTCCCAGCTGGGACGATCGCGGAGGTGGCCGATTGCTGGATCGCGTGGTGGGACGGCGCGCGCACGATGTACGCCCGAATCGGCGCCGACGGCCGCCCGGCCGGGAGGCACGCGTCAGATCTGGTCGGCGAGTGGGAGCAATGGCAAGCCTGGCTCGCGGTATGGATCGACGAACCGCGCTTTAGTACGCGATGAGGGGACGAGCGGCCTCATTGCTCACTTCTGGCCGATACGTCGCCATGGTAGCCGAGCGTCCTTGACGTCGATTTTTTGAACTCGACGTTGGCCAGCGCCTCGCGGACGTCCTCAGGTGGCATCCACGCCAGCAGAACTTTCCCTATGGCCGTGCTGTAGAGTGGGTTTCGTCGTCCCACACGAGATTGCATGCGCAGTCCATACTCCGAATCGATCTTGCGGATGTATATGATTGCGTCATCATCCATCCGCACCGCGATTCAACCATCCCCCTCGCCTATTCAGCAGCAATGTCGATCTGCATGATGTTCTCAAAGTGAGATCGGTTCATCTGCATTTGCTGTTGGACATGACGTTGCGACGGGTCAATTCTATGCGACATAAAGACGTGTCGACTAAGTCGAGCGTCACCTGCATCGATATCAACTGAAATCGCGATTTTTCAAGGAGCACGCCGGATGTCCGCCTTGTTCACTCCTTTCAACCTTAAGGACGTATCTCTGCGCAATCGCATTGCAATTCCGCCGATGTGCCAGTACAACGCCGTCGACGGACTGATCAACGATTGGCATCGCGTGCATCTTGCCGGACTCGCACGCGGCGGCGCAGGCCTCGTCATCGTCGAGGCGACTGCGGTGTCGCCGGAGGGTCGAATTACGCCAGGTTGCGCCGGCCTCTGGAGCGACCAGCACGCACAGGCTTTTGCGCCCATCGTCGCTTCAATCCGTGCGGCCGGGGCCGTGCCCGGCATCCAGCTCGCCCATGCAGGCCGCAAAGCCAGCGCGAACCGGCCGTGGGAAGGTGGCAACCACATCGCTGCCGACGATCCTCGCGGCTGGCAGACCATCGCGCCGTCGGCCATCGCATTCGGCGACCATCTGCCGAAAGTACCCAAGGCAATGACGCTTCAGGACATCGCCCGGGTGCGCGAGGATTTCGTAGCGGCCGCGAAACGCGCGCGGGACGCCGGCTTCGAATGGCTCGAACTGCACTTTGCACACGGCTATCTCGGCCAGAGTTTTTTCTCGATGCACTCGAATCAACGGAACGACGTCTATGGCGGCAGCCTCGATAACCGCAGCCGTTTCCTGCTGGAGACTCTGGCGGCGGTGCGCGATGTATGGCCCGAACATCTGCCACTGACCGCCCGTTTCGGCGTCATCGAATACGACGGGCGCGACGAGGAGACCCTCGCCGAATCCATCGAACTGGCAAAGAACTTCAAGCGTGCGGGTCTGGACATGCTGAGCGTTAGCGTAGGCTTCTCCACACCGACAGCTCAAATTCCGTGGGCACCTGCATTCCTCGTGCCCATTGCCGAACGCATACGCCGCGAAGCGCAACTACCTGTTGCATCGGCGTGGGGCATCGATACGCCAGAACTCGCAAATCGTTGTGTTGAAAATGGACAACTCGACCTCGTGATGGTTGGGCGCGCGCATCTTGCCGATCCTCATTGGCCGTATTCCGCAGCGCGCAAGCTCGGGATCGACCGTGCGTCATGGACACTTCCCGCACCCTATGCTCATTGGCTCGAGAGCTATGCCGTTGCTGACTGAGCAGTAGCGTCTCCGATGCAGTAGGAATCCTCTTCATTCAGGCCAGGAGATCAGGCGCTGTAATCGGGCTGATACAGTGGCTGGGCGGCCTCGAACGCTGCGTGTTTCGACGCGTGCGCATAGACGGCAAGAGAGCGTGGATATGGCCGCAGATCGCACTCCATGCGCAGTGCGTTGGCGATCTGCGGCACAAGGCACACATCGGCGAGCGTAGGCTGCGCGCCGAAGCACCACGGACCTGCATCGCTGCGTTCGAGCAGTCGCTCGACGCCGCCCATCCCCTCTGCAATCCAGTGCCTGTACCACGTGGCCTTCTGTTGCGGCGTGACCTTCAGTTCCGTTTCCAGATAGCGCAGGATGCGCAGATTGTTGACGGGATGGATTTCACAGGCAATCAGCAACGAGAATTCGAGCACGCGGGCGCGCAGGTTCGGTTCGAGCGGGATCAAGCGCTGTTCAGGATACTGCCGGTCAAGGTAATCGATGATCGCCAGAGACTGACCGAGCCTGAAATCCCGGTCCATCAGCGTGGGCACCAAAGCGGACGGATTCACGCTCGCAACGTAATCGGCGGCACGATGCTCGCCTGTGCGAATGTTGACGGGCAGCGTTTCATAGGCAATCCCCTTGAGAGCGAGCGCGATGCGCACGCGATACGATGTCGAACTGTTGAAGAAGCTATGGAGTTGCACAGTGAGTTCTTCCATCAATTGCAACGCCTGACGTCAAACGACGCTCACGGCGATTTCACCCAGACGATCGACGCCGACCTTCATCGTGTCGCCCTTCTGCACAGCACCGACGCCTTCAGGCGTGCCCGTGAAGATCAGATCACCCGGTTCGAGGCGGAAGAACTTCGACAGATACGCCACTGTCTCCGCGACCGACCAGATGAGATACGACACGTCGCTCTGCTGTTTGGTCTCGCCGTTGACCGTCAGCCACAGGCCGGCGTTTTCGAAGTGGCCGACCTCGCTGGTCGGATGAATCGGTCCAATCGGCGCCGAGCGGTCAAACGCCTTGCCAACCTCCCACGGACGCCCCATTTCGCGCATCTTCATTTGCAGATCGCGCCGCGTCATATCGAGGCCTACCGCGTAACCCCATACGTGCTCGAGCGCCTGTTCGACATCGATATCCGAGCCGCTCTTGCCGATCACCGCTACGAGTTCAGCTTCGTAGTGGTAGTTCCGCGTCTGCGACGGATAAGCCAGTTCGAGTGTTTCGCCATAAGCGACGGGCACGATGGCATCGGCAGGCTTGCAGAAAAAGAACGGCGGTGCGCGATCTGGATCGAAGCCCATTTCGCGCGCATGCGCCGCATAGTTCCGGCCTACACAATAGACGCGGCGCACCGCGAATTGAGCGTCGCCGCCGGCGACGGGAACAGCGATGGGCGCTTCGGGCGGGAAAACAAAAGCCATAATGTTTTAACTCGACAGGGTTAAGAAAGCAGCAGCGTGCCGCGAGCAGGGCGTGCAGAAGCAAAACGGCTGCGTCTAGCTGCGTTCTTCGCGCAGCAAATTCAGTGCGGCAAGCACAGGGCGATCCGAGTAGCTGAACAACACGCTTTCCACCGATGCCGAGAGCCGCACGGGTGCCCACGACGGTGCGATGAACACGTCATGTGGTTCGAACAGGAACTCATCGTCGCCGATCCTGACCGTGCCCTTGCCTTCTACGACGCAGTAAATCGTTGCGTCTGTGCTGCGATAGGCGCGCCCCTTGAAGCCTGCGGGCAGGTACTGCATGAACGTCGCGATGCCCGGCATGGGCCAGCCGCCCGTGGCCGGATTCACGTAGCGCAGCTTCACGCCGTCCCACTCGTCGAGTTCACCATTGCGGTACAACGCGTCGAGCGCTTCGCGGCTGCGCGCATAGGGGTAGCTGAATATCGGTGAAGTGGGATCGGATACCTGGTGCCTCACAGGCCCCATGTTGTGGCCAAAGCGCGCAAAACTGTCGCCCTCGGGCCGCGAGATCGGCTGCGTAGCCTCGGAGTAGTTTTCGGCAAAACCAGCGTCCATGTGCGCGACAAGCGGGATATCCAGGCCATCGAGCCACACAACCGGTTCGCCCCCCTCTTTCAGGGAAGGATTACCGTGGTCATGCCATGTCCATGACGGCGTAATGATGAAATCACCCGGGTGCATCGTTGTGCGTTCGCCGTTGACGGCCGTCCAGGCGCCCTTGCCTTCTACAATGAAGCGCAGCGCCGACTGCGTATGCCGGTGGCTGGGGGCAATCTCGCCGGGCAGGATCAGCTGCAGTCCGGCGTACAGGTTCGGCGTCATACTCGACTTGCCTGGGAGACCCGGGTTTTCGAGCACCAACACGCGACGCACAGCTTCTTCGGCGCTGATCAGGGAACCGGCCCGCATCACGAGATCCCGCACCTGCGCATATTTCCAGATCGCAGGCAGCGTTTTCGGCCGAGGCGCTTTCGGAACGAGGCTGTGCAGCGATTCCCAAAGCGGCGTCATACGCTGGCGGGCAATCTGCTCGTAGTAAGCGGTACGCGATGCGTCCGGATTATCGTTAGTCATTGCGTCTCCTTTCGGTGCTGCGGGCAATGCGCGTTCAAAGGCGCCCTTGCTCAACGAGGCCACGACGGATGTGCTGGATCTGCGCCTCGCCAATCTGCAGAGCCTGCGCTGAAGTGTGGACAGAGTAATAGCCAAGCACCAGGTCATGGGGATGCGGGACGGCTGAGCCAATCACGTACTCGGCATCATCCAAGGCGAGGAAATCCACAGGTGTCTCCCCTGGTTCGAAGACAATGATCTCGCCATGCTCCAATACCTCCGGGATGGAGACTCGTCCTTTACCCATGGCCAGCCAGAGGACAGAGTGCCCCTGGGGCGGCTGATAACGCCAGCGCTCGCCCGCTTTGAGAGTAACTGCGAGATAGTTGATCGACATGGCTATTGCAGTCGAGCTTTTGGCACCCTCATGCTCCCCAAGCAGCACCCGGGCGGGCCCTATTTGCGGAATATCGGCTGCGGGCTGATAGACGCTTTCCGACGGACCGAGCTCCAAATCCGGCGGCAACGCGACCCAGAGCTGGAAACCACGTGTCAACCCCGGCTCGCCTGCTCCCCCCGCATGCCACACCCCCTTGCCGGCGCGCATCCATTCCACTCCTCCCGCACGCAGAATGCCGGTCGCGTTGTTCGTGTCTTCGTAGCTGACACTACCTTCGGCCACGTAGGTCAGCGTCGCGAGCCCCGAATGGGGATGCAGGCCGAAGGTCGGAAAGACGTCCCCACGATTGTCAAAGAGATCGAGGAAGACGAACGGCTTCAGGACCCGCCCCAGATCACCAGGACTCATCAGGCGCGTGATGTAGCCGTGGCTCTGGCCACGGGAACGATAAACGATGGCACGAGCCTGATCGGACTCGATAGCTGCGGTATTGGACATGGGACCTCTTGTAAGGCCGGAGCGAAACGGAAACGAAGCGGAAACGAAGATGCGTGTGATATCAATTTGCCAGGTCAGATCGGCGCCTTACGGCGCGTCAAACAGAAAGTTCAGGCGCCTTCCGTCAGAAACTCGATGATTAGCTTTCCTACCTCATCTGCCCTTTCGATGTTCGGGCAGTGGCCAGCGTTCGCGAGAACCGCCGCACGGGCGTCAGGAATGCACGCAGCGAGTTCGTCAGCGAACCCCGGAAGCCGCAGCCTGTCCCGATCCCCTGCAACGATCAGCGTTCTGGCTGTTATGTTCCCGTACGGCGTGCGATCGGCGCCGCCGAACTCAGTACGCACGGGCGCCTGCGGCGAGCGAAAGCGTGCCGCTGCGATCGCCTCCCACGCCCCAGGTGCGACACTAAGTGCATGGCGGCGGCGGACGTACTCGCGATCCTGATACCAGACGGGATCTTCGAATATGGCAGCGAGCAGACCAGCCATAGCTTCCTCGCTGCCGTCATAGTCGAGCAGGCGGCGGCGTTCTTCGTTGTCGGGAATGAAACCACCGCCGCTAATCGCGACCAGGCGATCTATCGGCAACCGGCACGGCCTTTCGGCAGCCATCTGGAGCAGAAAGGTTGCCCCCATCGAATTTCCGACGAAATGCGCTTTGTCCAGCGCCATCAGTTGAATGAAACGCACCATGTGCGACAGCATGCGCTCCCGCTTGCTGTCGAAATCATGAATCTTTGCAGTCCTGCCGAATCCAAGCCAGTCTGGGGCAATCACCCGGAAATGACGGGCGAGCGCGGGTATAAGATATTCCCAGCTCGTCTCGGCACCACCGCCAAACTCGCCGCTGTGAAACAGCACGACTGCAGGCCCATCGCCAGCCTCGAGATAATGGGTGCGCATCCCATCCACCTCGACATATCGGCTGCGATGCACCGCCTCAACCGGCGGCACGCGCCATGCCTGCTCGCTTGTGGCTACGGTGTTCACGACAATGCTCCCATTGGCCGCAGGCGGCGCAGTTCGGCGCGGGGGCCCGCCGCCATCATGTCCGGTGTCCATTCCGACGCAGGATCGACTGTACAGATAACCTTGCTGACGCCAGGCACGCGCGCCACCACCTGCTCCACCTGAGCAATGATATTGGCCGCTTGCCAGCAAACCGGACTGGTCAGGCGCAACCCAATGTGCGCCACACCGTCTTCGTTCAGCGTTACCTTCGTCACCATTCCCATGTCGATCAGGCTAATTGGAAGGCCTGTCGCAATCGAGCAGGGATCGACCACCTGATCGAGCATGGTTTGAATTCCGGTGGTCTCACGCATTGGAAACCTCCTGCACGGTTGAGAACGGTGCGAGCGGCCCGTCTGGCCGCCGGCGTGCGAATTCGTCGTCGCGCGTAGCTGAGAGGCGGCCTTCGAGATCGAGTCCCGTCATGCGGCCATAATTGTCAAACAGGATCGCGCGCTTGGCGGCAAGATCGAGTTGCGGAAGACCAGCGCCTTCGATCAGCGCCTCCGGAAAAGCGAATTCGCGTACGAACGTCTCCAGCAGCGGTTGTGGATGAAAGGCCATCGCTCCCGTGCCCCACAGAATCCGCTCGATAGCATGCTGCCCTCCTGGGCCGATCAACGCAGCCATCGCGTGAAGAAATGCCGCCGGGCGGCTTGCCGCCAGAGCGCTGGTGATCTCCAGATTGACATATACATTGTCGAACCGCGCGAGCTGCCACGCCGTCTCCTCGAGGAACGCCATGCCTCCGTGGACAACCTCGAAATTCAGCCCGGGGAAAGCCATGCATGCCCGGTCGATATCGTCGACCTTGTAATGCTCCATGGGCACAGGCCCAAGCGGAAGTGCCTTATGTACGGCAACGACCTTGATCCCCAGCTTCTCGGCCCGTTCGAACAATGGAAACGCGATCTCCGGATCGTCCATCTTCCATCCACGTATCTCGCTGCCAACCCAGCTGTTCGGATAGAGCTTGAGTCCGACCGGACGCAACAGTTCCACCTGCCGTTCCAGTTCATCCAGCGCGGCCTTACCGGTCATCGGATCAACGCCGCAGTAAGTGATAAACCTATTCGGCCATCGCGCCTGAGCCTCAATTGCCTTTTCCAGGCTGCACAACCCGTCCTTGAACGAGAATATGGGCAGAACGTGATAAACGGCGAGATCGGTATCGCTTTCGAGGAACACCTGCTCAGCCGCCTCCTGGATAGACCAGTCCCGATAGAATTGCGCCCGCGTCGGTGCGTAGCCATGCCGCGCTGTCGCCACGACCGATCCATAAACAAGATCGCATAACGGGGCGGCAAAGCGATTGGCGTAGTTCGCCGCATCCATGTTGTAGGCGTGCACGACAGCATCTAAAACGGGCAGACCATCAATCATCGTTCGCCTCCTCAGTGATTTTTAGAGAGTATCTCCATCGACTTCACTAACGTCCAGAACAGAAAACTCACAGCGTGATCTGGTTTCAAGATCAGGTGACATGCTTTGATTAGAGGACTACTCAATCAGCGACTGACAAAGTCAATTAAAAACATCGTCGCTCTGCCCCCTGTTCTCGAAGTGAGATTGCCCTATCAGGTTTTGCTGCTGGACATGCCGCGACATTCAGATAATCTATGCAACATAAGGAAGACACGCTGACCGGATGAAGATCGGCATCTTTGCCATGGTGACCGGGAGTGGCGGACGGGATCTGGCGCATCACGCGGGACGTGCTTCCGCTTATGGTGCAGGCCGGCCTGCGTGCGCCATTCGCCAACTCTTTTCAATAATTTAATTAGCATAACTTTAAATTGGAGAGTCTCATGACATCCCAGCGCCACATCGCTATCAACGCTTTCTATATGCCTTCGCCTACGCAATCATGGGCAGGAATGTGGCCGCACCCGCAGTCAACCGGAGCTGACTACAACAAGCTCAAATTCTGGATCGACCTCGCCAAACAGGCGGAATCGGGATTGATCGACTGCGTGTTCCTTGCCGATGCACTTGGCGTGCCGGACACATATGGCGGCGCGCCCGATGCCGCAATGCGAAGCGGCGCGCACTTTCCCGCCAACGATCCAATGTTGTTGATTTCGGCCATGGCCTCCGTTACCCGACATATCACCTTCGGTGTGACCGGCAACACCACTTACGAACCGCCCTATCTCCTTGCCCGCCGTCTGTCGACGCTTGATCAACTCACGGAAGGCCGGCTGGCATGGAACATCGTTACCGGCGTGATGCCATCAACCGCGAAAGCGATGGGGCAGAGCGAGATGGTTTCACATGACGCCCGCTACGATGTTGCAGACGAGTACATGGATCTTGTTTACAAGCTTTGGGAAGCCAGTTGGGAGGACGGCGCTGCGATTCGCGACCGTGCGCGCGGCATCTTCACCGATCCCTCCAAGGTGCATACGATTCATCATCGTTCCGAGCATTTCTCTTGCGACGGCATTCACTTGTGTGAACCGTCGCCCCAGCGGACACCATTGCTCTTTTCAGCTGGTGCCTCATCCCGAGGGATCGCCTTCGCGGGTCGACATGCGGAGTGCAGCTTCATGTCCACCAACAGCATCGACTTTGCCAGCAAAACAACTCAGCGATATCGCCAGGCCGCGGTAGCCGCCGGACGTACGCCAGATTCCATAAAAGTGTTCAATGCAACTACCGTCATCGTCGGTGCCACTGAAGACGAGGCGCGCGATCGGGTCCGGGAATATCAGCGCTACACAAGCGAGGAAGGAAATCTCGCGATTTTTTCTACTTGGCTCGGAGTGGATCTGTCGCGTTACGATCCCGACGCGCCGATTGACGTGGTCGAAAGCAATGCTGTCCAGTCCATCGCCGATTCCATGCGAGCTACCGGCGACATGGGCAAAGTGACGTTGCGCGACCTCGCGCGCTTCGCCAATGTCGGTGGAAGAGAGGCGTTCATTGTGGGCTCGCCCGATCAGGTCTGCGATACGCTGTTGAAATGGCGCGACGAAGCCGATGTGGATGGATTTAATCTCGTGCGTACCGTCGAACCTGATAATCTCCAGAATTTCATCGATCTGGTCATCCCACGTCTTCAGGAAAGGGGAGCCATCAAGACAGGCTATAAGGAAGGCACCATGCGCGAACAGCTGTTTCCGGAAACCGGACCCAGGCTGCGAGCAGATCACTATGGAGCGCGTTTCCGCCCCTCGGTGAACCGCCCATAAGGACCTCCCCATTTCTGCGAGCATGAGCCGGCATCTGAGGCACCCATCGGCAAGGACAACGTTGCCCGCCGCTCACTCGGTGAGCCGCGGGCAGCGCTTGTCCAGAACACCGGAGCCTCCCCTCGCCTCACACTTTGACGAAGCTGACTCCAGCCAGCGGGCCGAACGGCAACGATGCTAGCGGCCCGCCGACATCGAGCGCTCCAAGATCGACTGCGAAAAAGCCGGCCTTCGCGATAAGCGAGCGGACGGTCGCTTTGGCATCCAGGTCGTCACCCGAGTAAAACACCACGCGATTTCCACCAGACACTTCCGGCTCGTGCAGAACGTTCACATCGAGGTGGTTGAATGCCTTGACGAGACGCGCGCCAGGAACGAGATCGCTAACCACGCTGCTCGAGTGACGGCCGCCAAGATCGACTGGCTTGATACCGTAGGCAGCCAGCGGGTTGCCCGGGTCATTGGCGTCCGGTGAGTCCGGGTCGATCCATTCGACAGGATTGGTGCCGTCGACGACAATGCGCCCGTTCCATGCGGGCAGCCCCCAAAGCACTCGTTTCAGATCCACCCAGCGAATGGCGACGAAGACGATGTCCGCCTTGCCTGCTTCCTCCGTGGTACCGGCCTTGATCGCCGGACCGAGTTCCTGGACCAATCCCGCGAGGGATTCAGGGCCCCGGCTGTTCGAAATGATGGCCGAAATGCCCACCTTGGCGAACGCCCGGGCCAGGTTCGATCCCAACGCGCCTGCGCCGATAATGCCAATGCTCATGCCTTAATCCTCCAACAGTTAATTCGGCTCAGGCCGCCGTGGCCACCACGGCCCAAAGACCGGGGCAAAAAATACCTGCGAAATACGCACCGGCCCCGCACGCCATGCACATGCGTTCGACCAGGTATATATGTCGACGACACACCGACACATAGACGAAAGAAAACTCAGGAATGCAGAATTCGAGACTTCCCGAGCCGCGCCACCTCGGCAACAATATCGGCGATCGTGTACCTGGAAAGTTCGGCTTCGAGTGCGTTTCTGGCCCGTTGCAGCGCCGGGTGCATGGCTTCCTGGATATTAGCGCCGACCGGACAGGCAATGCATGGCGGTGTCCGAGGCAGGCTGAAGAGCTCCGCATCCTCGACCGCGTTATAAACGTCCAGCAGACGGATCCTTTTAACCGGCTTTGCTAGCAATGCGCCCCCGCCGGCGCCCAATTGCGACTTCGTTAGACCTGCGTCGCTCAGCCGCGAAAGCAAGCCACGAATGACCACCGCACCGGTGTTTACCGAATTGGCCAGATCCTCCGAACGCAGCGGCTTGCCGCCGTTGACGGCAAGTGCAGCGAGTGTGTGGACAGCGACGGCAAAGCGAGTGCTGGTGGGCATAGACTGGATCGAGCAATACGACTAAAGCGCAGACGGAGCCACAATCGAAGCACGACGATTGATCCGACGGTCGATACTGAATGCACCCGCACCATGGGCTGAGAAGGCCAGAAGGCCGCCCGCCATGGCGACGTTCTTGAGGAAGTTGAACATTTGACTCTGGTCGCCAAATGCATGATGGAAGATGATCGCAGTCACAACGCAGTAAATCGCCAGTACCCACGCTACGACGCGAGTGCGGTACCCAAGAATCAGCGACGTCGCGCATACCAGTTCAAGTACCATTGAACCGATATACCCCAGCAGCGGTGCAGGCAACCCTAAGGATGCGATGTAACCGATAGTAGGGCCCGGCGAAATGAGTTTTTCCACGCCACTGATAACAAAAATTATCGCCATGAGAAGACGCCCTGCCAAAAGGCCCACGTCGTTGTTCGAGTAACCCGAAGTGTTCATTTCAATTCTCCACGAGGGATTTCCAGCTTGATGATGGGGGTGACATAAATCTTCGTACGAGTTGGCTCCATTGCCCTATTCCATCCCGTAGTTATAGATAGACGTCAACTGACCGGCTCGTCACAAGCCTTCGCGTATATGCGTGCTGTCCATATCGCATAAGCTAGTGGCGTCGTGACATCGTGTCCAACGGCGAATTCAGATGGCATGATCGAAAGTGGTGATAGTGGATCACCAGGCAAGCATTCCACCATCCACGATCAAATCTGTGCCGGTGATATAAGAGCTCTCGTCCGAAGCCAGGAAGAGTGCCGCCTGCGCCACCTCTTCTGGTTTTGCGGCGCGGCCGAGCATAATCCGACCGAGCACGTGATCGGCCCATTCCTTATTATTAAGCTGCTCGCGGGTCTGGTTGGTCTCAGTCACTCCCGGGGAAATGGAATTGGCACGGATGCCAAATTCACGCCCCTCCATCGCCATCTGGCGCGTCATCGCGATGACACCGGCCTTCGATGTGCAATGCGCCAAAGATCCGAGCGTGCGTACCGTCGTGTACGCGTTCGCGGAGGCCGTATTGACAATCGTGCCGCCGCTTTTCTTAAGGTAGGGCCAGGCAGTGCGAGTGAGGAAGAAAACGAGACTGACCTCCTCGTTCAGGCTGCGCGTCCATTCTTCATCTGAAATATCTTCAATCCAGTTGAAATAGGCCATCGCTGCATTGTTGTAGAGTACGTCGATCCGGCCAAAGCGCTCAATCGCGAGATCGACCAAGGCGCGGCACTCATCCGAATGAGCGAGATTGCAGGGATGCCGGGAGACCATTTCGCCGCCTGCAGCGAACACCGCCTCTACCGTAGCCGCGGCAGCTGCTTCGTTTAAATCGCACCCTACGATACGCGCGCCTTCTCGTGCGAATAGCAGCGCTGCGGCGCGCCCCATGCTCCCACCCGTACCTGTGATAACGCAAACCTTATCCTGAAGCCTGCCTGTCATGGTTGTCCTCTCATATTGTTGATGAGGTTGGTCGGCTAACACTAGCTGACCTTATAGAGCCCACCGTCAACGACCAACGCCTGCCCTGTGATAAACCCGGCCTCCTCACTCGCAAGGAAGGCGACCGGACCGACAAGGTCCCGCGGCTCCGCTATTCGCTTGATTGCCTGTTGCTGCCAGACGGCGCGTTTCGCGTCCTCGGGCATGCCAGCCGTGGCAGGCGTATCGGTCAGGGACGGGAGTATCGCGTTACAGGTGATCCCGTCGGCGGCGACGTCATTGGCGAGACCTCGCATAAACCCGATCGCGCCCATTTTCGTCGCTATGTAGGCACTGAGCGCCTGCTCCGCAATGCCGATCGAATTGGACGATATGGCAATGAATCGACCATAGCCATTCTTGCGCATGCGTGGCACGAAATGCTTCGCGCTATAGAATTGTGCGTCGAGATTGACTGCGAACCCCCTACGCCATGTGTCGAAGTCCAGTTCGTCAATCAGGCCACGCGGAAAGGCCGCGGCATTGTTCACGACGATATCCAGACGGTTGAACCTTTCGTCTATGGCATGTCCGAGTTTTGCCCATGTCGCCTCGATTGACACATCCCCGGCGAAAGCCATTGCCGAATCTCCGGCTAATTTCGCCGATTCGGCCGGCGCTTCCAGATCGACCAAAACAACTTCTGCACCGCATTGCGCAAGCTTGACCGCAATAGCGCGGCCAATGCCTCGGCCCGCGCCGGTGACGATGGCCACCTTGCCTTTCAACGATGTCATGTGTCCCCTCCAGCAGAATTCAGTGCCTGGCACAAGCGTCCATCTCACTTGCCACCGAGCGGATAAAAAACACGACTCGATCTCCTAAGCCAGGTTTCCAATGACAACGCCCGCGATGGCGATCACCCCGCCAATTCCCTGAAAAACCGAAATCCGTTCGCCGAACGAGAGACCTATGAGGAACGAGCCGATCATTACGCCAACGGTCAACGCTGTCACTGCGGCACTAACCGGCGCTCCGGCAACCATCGCTCGCCCCAGGAACCAAAGCGTCAACATATTGGCGAGAATCATTCCAAGGGTGGGCCATGGCAGTGTCATGCCGGCGCAGAGCTTCATGAAATAGACGGCAATGAGATTGGCGGCGATGGCAATCGCGACCATGACGTAGCTAACAGACATTTTGTCTCCTCCAACGATAAGTATCAGCGGTGCCCTCCGCCGTAGGTCTCCGAGCACATTGTTTTGATCAGCAATTTCGTCAACCTACCTGGTTCAACGCGTCGAATTCATACCGCCAGGCACAGCGGCAGACGCAAAATCGAGAATCTATCCTCCTTATATCATTTGCATTCCTTATCATCATGTTTATAAACAGATTGTTAAATGATCGCCTCAACCTGCGGCGAACTCCCGAAGCGCTTTTATCGAGCAAGAGAAACTCGCCGCTCCTAAAAGACTCTCACTGCCTGGACCAACCAAGTGCGTCTCCACCTAACCGGTGACATAGCTCGCAGCACGTCGTGCACCATAGTGTGCATCCCAATAGCGGAGATGCTCAAGCCAGGGCACATGGGTCAAGCCGATGTCATCGTTGAACGCCATGACACGCGGTGCGGCTGGATCGAAAACCGGCCAATCTGGAAGACCCTTCGCCGCCGGACGGCCGGTACGGGCGAATTGCACCCAGGCAGCGCGGATTGTCTTGCCCAAAGCATAGTCCCCGGGTTGCCATGGCCAATCTCGCAGACTAAAGCGATCGAAACTAAAGAAGATAGAGCTGCAGTGAAAAGCGCCCAGCGGCCTTGGGAAGGCCTGTTCGTCGTAACTATCAGCCGGCACTGGGGGAGCTTTCTGAAACTGGTAGTAGTAGACGTCGTGGCCACCTGCGGCATGAAGATGGGCCCATGTCCAATTCTGCCAGGTGAATACGCGGTGACTATTGGCCTTCAGGCTAGCGGCAAGCGCTTGCGCGTCTGTCGCGGCTGGGTAAAGCGCAAGGAAGCGCTCCGCGCTATCGCCATATTCTATTTGAACGTAGTCGCGATACGCTGCGAGACTGGGGGAGAAACCGATCACGAGATCCTCATTCGCCACCGACCCAACGAGTAGCGGGACAGCAGCTTGCTGCCGGCTCTCAAAGATCTGATAGCTTCCCGCCGGCAGTACCGCCCCATCCACAATTGGCTGAGCCGCGTCAAAAATCCCCTGCATATTGGTGCCGTCGACACCGCTCGCTGCGCGGATCGTATCGACATCGAGCGTCCGGATGTCCAGGTTGGCACCGTCTGTGATACCGTCGGTCCAAGCTTTACCCGACCGTGTTGCTGCCGCAAGAGATTGCCAGCGATCAGCAACACCGCTATCTTCAGCCACGGTACCGAAACTTCCGCCGCTCTCAGCGATCGCTCGATGGAACAGGCCGCGTGCGCGGGGCGATGCCATGAGCAGGCTGACGCTGGAGGCGCCCGCAGAAATGCCGAAGATAGTCACGCATCCAGGGTCGCCGCCGAACTCAGCAATGTTGTCCCGCACCCACTGGAGCGCCGCGATCTGGTCAAGCAGCCCGTAATTGCCGGAAATGCCCTCGTCATTTTCCAGAGAAAGCTGAGGGTGGGCGAGAAAACCAAGTTTCGCCAAACGGTAGTTAATGGTAACGAACACCACCCCGTCACGCGCCCATGCGTCACCATCAAAGAAGGGAGTCGATCCTGATCCAAACTGGAAGCCACCGGGATGGATCCACAGTATCACCGGACGCTTCTCTGCGGCATCCTTGGCCGCCGTCCATACGTTGAGATACAGACAATCCTCTGACTGGCTTTCAGTGCCAAAGGGGAGAAGCGAATTACCTAACATCGATTGTTGAATCGCAATGGACTTCGCGCGCGTGGCGTCTCTCACCCCGCTCCAGGCAGCCGGAGGCTGCGGAGCACGCCAGCGCAGATCGCCAACAGGCGGCGACGCGAATGGAACGCCGCGAAACGCAGTCACCTCGCCGTCCACGGACGGCTCTCCCCTCAACTGCCCCTGGCTTATCGTTACGATCTCGTTCATATTTAACTCCTCACATGCCGACAAGCGATCAGGTCCGACTCATCTCGCTCTGACTCCGTGCGGTGAAAGGCGCACGCAGGCCAGTCTGCTCCATAAGCGGAAGCACGTCTCGGGTGAAGCGCCCGATCCCGTCCAGCGGATCAACCCAGGTCAGCAGAATGCCGTCGAGCCCGCAGTCCGCCAGCATCTCCAGGCGCTCCGCAATACGCGCCGCGGAGCCTATCAGCGGAAAACCGCCACCGCTGCCGGCCATGCGCTGACGGAAAGCCTTCAATGCCTCGGGTGACATGAGCTTTGCGTGCTCCTGCTGCATCTGCATCCACGCATCGACGCACGCCTTGTCTTCATACTCGACAATGCAGCGGTGGTAATAGGCATCCGCCTCCGCCTGCGTATCACGCTGCATCACCATCGAATTGGTCCATACCTGGATCTCGCGGCCGAACTCCTCTCTCGCCAGGCGCTTATACTCGTCCACCTGGTGCCGGATTGCCGCAGGCGACTCAGACTGGATGATGAGGAAGCACATATCGGCGTTCTCGCACGCAAATTGCCGGCCCCGGTCCGATCCACCTGCATTCATGATCGGCGGATTCGACTTCTGCACTGGCTTGGGCATCGACGATCCACGCACGACATCGAAGAAGTCCCCATGAAAGTCGAATTCCTCATGAGATTGCCAGAGCTGGCGGATAACGGCGAGCCATTCCGACAGATGGTCGTAGCGTCGATCATGTTCCTTGAAGGGCGCACCGAACATCTCGAGTTCGGGCTTGTTCCAGCCACCTACGACATTCAGCCCGAAGCGGCCGCCGGAAATGATATCGATCGTCGAGCTCTGCTTGGCCGCGAGGATAGGATGGATCGTGGGGGCATGCGAGGTTGCAAAGACGGCGGAATAGCGCGTCGCCTGCGCAATGCCCGCTGCCCACGTGAAAGGATCCATCGTGAGGCCAGTGGAATCGTCATTGCCACCTGTTACCCAGCCTTTCCAGCGGGCGTAGGAGACAATCGCCTCGAAACCGGCTGCGTCTGCCATCTGCGAAGTCTTCACCGACAGGTCCCAGGTTGGCTCATAGGCTTCCGGTACCGTCGTCATGATCCCACCTCTGCCATTTATGGCAAAGATGCCGATCTTCATCCGGTTGGCGTTGAAGATCGGATTGGTCGAGCCAGGCATCAATGTCCCTCCTGCAGGTCTCTGCTTATGTAAACGTATGCGACGCTCGACACGGTCGGCGCGTCTTCCTTATGTCGCATAGATTATCCGGCTGCCACGGCATGTCCAGCAGCAAATGCTGATTGGGCAATCTCACTTTGAGATCTCATTCGGCAGTCGCAGTGACCCAGTCTGAAGGCCCGAAGGACGTTCACAAGATTCGATCATGCCATCAGGATTTGCCGTTGGACACGCTATGAAGGCGGCATTAGCTTATGGGGTATGGGCTGGCACGCATAGACGCGAAGGCCGTGACGAGCCAGTCAGTTGAGCTCTATCTACAAGGAGAAGACAGAATATGGCAACCCCGCAGACCCGTACCAAAGCTCTGATGTGGCAAGGCAAACCCTTTTCAATCGAAAGCTACACAAACGGCCCCGTCTTTGTGGCGGACACTGACCTGAGCCGGGCAAACAAGGAAGTGTTTGAACGCCATCTCGTCGCGGAATGGTCGAGCGACATCGAAGAAACGATGGCGACGGTTCATCCGGTTGGCTCCTACCAAAGAATTCCGGCACTCGGCGTTGACGTAGACAGCTTTAACGGCATCCGCGAGTTCTATCTCGACCGTTTCGAAAAGTGGCCTGGTCCGGCGCTCAAGTCTTTTACGCGCGTGACCGTCGTGGACACCTACATCTACGTCGAGGGAGAGTTCGACGTGGAAGCCGCCGGGGACGACCTGCAAAGTCTCAACGTTTCCGGAAAGTCGGTCAAATCACCGTGCATGATCGTACTCGAGTGCCGGGACGGTCTGCTCGTTGGCGAGATCGTCTACATGGACAGCGGCGCGCTCAAGGTTTCCTGACATCTGAAAGCGCAATAATCCGGCCTCCGCGGTGAAAAATTGGATCGTCGCGACGAGCGGGTTATCTCAACAGGAGAGAAGATGAGGATCGTAGCTCTTGAGGAGCATTTCCTTGTTCCCCCGCTGGTCCACGCCCATTTTGATGCCAGCAGCAATCCCGGCTATTCCCCGGAGAGCGACATCGTACTAGGGGATCTCGATGTTGGCCGCCTTGCTGCCATGGACGAGCACGGTATCACTCAGCAAGTCATTTCCGCGAGTATGCCCGGGGCCGATCTTCTAGACGGTGGTGCCGGAATCCGCTTCGCCGAAGAGACGAACAATCGCCTGGGCGTTGCCGTGCGCCGGCATCCGAACCGGTTCGGCGGATTTGCTCATCTGCCGATGCGAGAACCTGACGCAGCCGCAGACGAGCTGGAACGCGCCGTCTCCGATCTCGGTTTTCGCGGTGCAATGGTGAACGGACTCACCGATGGCCGCTTCCTCGATGACGAACGTTTCACACCGGTGCTGGCTCGGGCTGTCGCGCTCGATGTGCCGATCTATATTCATCCCAATCTGCCACCGAAGGCGGTATATGACTGTTACTACGACGGGCTGCCAGGTCGAGCCGGGCCGTTGCTTGCATCCGGAATATTCGGCTGGCATTCGGAGACCGCGATTCATGTCCTCAGGTTGGCACTAGCCGGAACATTCGAGAAATTTCCCGGCTTGACGGTGATTGTCGGGCATATGGGAGAAATGCTGCCTTTCATGCTCGGACGTGCCGATGACGTGCTTTTGAGCCGTGGCGCGAACCCGATCAGCCACACGATCGTGGATAACGTGTACATAACAACATCGGGTGTATTTCACCTGTCACCTTTCCTGAACGCACTGACTGCATTCGGTGCGGACAGGATCATGTTTAGCGTGGATTATCCGTACAGTGCCAACGCACCGGCGCGAAAATTCCTTGATGCTCTGCCGCTGTCCCCCGCGGATCGGATCAAGATCGCGCATGGCAACGCCGATCGGATTCTCAAATTGGACGCCTCCACCAAGTTTGACGCGCATGCTCAAACAGCAATGTAATTTATCTCGCACCACATCACATTAGGGGTCGCTGCATAGGTCAGTTCGGCTCCGCCCGTTCGGAGGCTCACGCGCAATATTTGCGGTTTGATCCGGCACATCAATTTGGACTCCAATATATATTATAGATGAATAAACCCTGACATTTCTTATTATAAAAGCGATTTTCTTACGCGCCGATGATGTGTTTTTTCTTTATCTTAAGGACTGACGTGCAGAATTGAATTAGACATATTAAATGACTACATTAGGAGACGAAATATGAAAAGAAATCTCGTTTGCGTGATGTTAACCTCGCTCGGTGTTTGTGCGGCGCACGCCCAAAGCTCTCTGACGCTTTACGGACGTGTGGCTGCTGATATTGATTTCGTGAACCACGTTGCGACTCCGAACGGCAGCAAAAACCTCTTTCGGTTTGGCAGCAATCAGTACGGGGCAAGCTTTCTTGGTCTTCTCGGCAAAGAGGATCTTGGCGGGGGGACGAAAGTAGTCTTCAACCTGGAAAATATGTTCCTTGCGGGAACCGGCCAGACAATCGGGGATGCTTACTGGAATCGTTATGCGTACGTCGGCCTGTCAAACGACACCTACGGCAGTTTGTGGGCTGGCCGTGCAATGGTGTTGTCGGACGCGACTGAGTGGTACCTCGATCCGTTTGTCGCACAGCAGACCAGCGTCCTCAACTTTTCCAGGTACCGCGGAACTGGACAGGCGGTGAACGCTTTGACCTACAATTCGCCGGAGATGCACGGCCTTTCGTTTCGCGTGCAAAACGGCTTCGGGAATACCGCTGGTAACTTCAAGGCATCGCGAACATTCAGCGCGAGCGTGCAATATTCTTTGGGCGGATTCACTGGCTACGGACTCTACGACGAGCGTCGGGACGCGAACGGAAACTTCTCGGGCCTGTACAGCAACTCGAGAGAGTATATGGCTGGTGCCACGTACCAGTTGCAGGCGTGGAAGTTCTACACGGGCTACCAGCAACTGGTTTCCTCGGGATCGGATACTGTCGTCGATTCGACCAACACCGTTGGTGCGACACGAGCGAGTCAGGAGTGGGTTGGCGTGTCTTATCAGTTCAATCCGGCACTTCAGCTACAGGCTGCGTGGTACCACACCAATGTCAACCACGGCGGCGGAACTGCCAACCTCGCTGCCCTGGGCGCGACGTACAACCTCTCGAAGCGCACATTTATCTACGTGGTGGTTGCCTCAATGTTCAACGGCGCAAATGCAGCGTTTCCTGTAGAGACGCAAGATTCGCCACCTGAGCAAGGACATAATCAGCAAGGTGGTTACATCGGCATCATGCACATGTTCTGATGTGCTTAGGAATGGCGCTAACACGCGATAACGCTATGAGGAAGTTGCGAAGCGGTGAAGTTTTGGCCTCTAATATCTATTAGGAGATGTCTCGATGAAATGTAAGTTTGCCTTTTTGGTGTTTTGCCTTCTCACGTCAGCGTCAATGGGTTCTTATGCCCAGACAAGTGAGGCTTCTGCCCCAACGCCTCAATCAGCCAAGTCGACTAGAGCCGCCGATCGTGCGCTTTCGAAACAAGTTCGAGTGGCCCTGATCAAGGCGAAGATTGTCGACACACCGACCATCTTCGTGCGTGCGAAGAATGGATCGGTCACGCTCGCAGGCTCGGTCAGCGACCAGTCTCAAATCGAGCGTGCCGGCGAAGTCGCCCGAGGTGTAAGTGGAGTAAGCTCGGTCAACAACGCACTGACGATCCGTCAGCCCGGTCAATAGAATCAGACTGCTCTGGGTGTCATTCAATGGCCCGTGCCACCCAGACGGTCGTTTGCCCCCTAAACAATACAATTCATTGTAGGGATTGACGACCGCATCCAAAACACGCAGACCATCAGCCATCGTCTCCCTTTCCAGTGATTTTGATGAAGTATCTCAATCGACTTCACTAACTTCCAGAGCAGAAATCTGCTGGAACGGTCTAGCTTCAAGATCAGGTGACATCCTCTGAACGACTCGTCTAAATTGATTGATCGCGACATTGGTGCTGGTCGCGGCCTTTCGCCACGCGATCCGCAGCTCATAATTGGGTAACGGATCGGTCAGGTACGCATAAGATGCGCCGGTAGAAAAGTTTTCAGCAACCCATTTCGGTGCGAGTGTCACACCGATCCCGGCGTTGACCAACGACATCAGGGTATGAAGCTGCTCAGCCTCCTGTGTCACCCTGGGCATGTATCCCGCCCCGGAACAGGCCGCGACAATCATCTCCAGCATCCGGGTCCGCTTACGCGTGGGGAACAGGACGAAAGGCTCAGTCGCCAGTTCTCGCAATGAGATGTCACGGCGACCGGCGAGGCGGTGTTGCTTAGGCAGTACAGCCACGAAGGGAGCAGCAGCGAAAGGTTCAGTACAGATATCCGCATCCAGTGGCGCAGGTGACGGAAAGATGGCGATATCGATCGCCGAGGTATTCAGCGCTTCGATCTGCGCGATGCGGTCAAGCTGCCGCAATTGCAGATCAATCGACGGAGCTTGACTGCGAAACTCACTCAAGATTGCCGGCAAAGTCGCCCAGAGCGCGACGTCAACGAAGCCGATCGTCAAGCGGCCGACCGTGCCGCGAGCGCAAGCGCGCACCCGTTCCAGCCCTTCGTCCGCCCGTTGAAGGATTGCATAGGCTTCTGGCAGAAAAATTTCGCCTGGAATGGTGAGACCTACCTTCTGGCCAATGCGTGTGAACAACGTGAAATCAAGCTCCTCCTCCAGGAGCTTGATTTGCCGGCTAACCGCCGACTGAACGACATTTACCTTTTCGGCCGCACGACCGAAGTGCAGCTCTTCGGCAACAGCCACGAAATATCGAATCCTGCGCAGATCCATGGGGATCACCTCAAGAGTCAAGTGCAACGTTTAGCAAGTCCAGCGTTTGGCAACTCACTGACCACGACGAACTCGGGCGCATCTCAGCCAGCTAATAGACGACGCGCCGTGGCGCGCCAGTTCACGCAAGACTGTCGAGGCGCTTCGCCCAAACAGTCGTGCAATGGCCTATGTGGCGCCTCTCTAACGATGTTCGATCATGGTGACCGCGCGCTCTTCCGTGTTGAGCGTCTGTTTTGCAAACGTCAGTCCAGCATGTGTCCGAGCACGGCTTGTTTTGTTTTCAGATAGAAAGCGTTTTCGCTGTTTGGTGCCGTGACGAGGGGCACGCGTTCCTCGATGCTCAATCCGAACCCGGAGATGCCTTGATACTTGCGCGGGTTGTTTGTCATCAGCCTCATCTTTGTTACGCCCTGGTCATGGAGAATCTGGGCGCCAACCGCGTAATCTCGCGCATCCACCTGGAGACCCAACTGCAGATTTGCCTCAACGGTATCGAGGCCCTCATCCTGCAACGCATAGGCCCGAAGTTTCTCGGTCAGTCCGATGCCTCGCCCTTCGTGTCCCTTGAGATAAACAATAACGCCGCGGCCTTCTGCTGCAATCTGGCTCATCGCCAGATCAAGTTGTGCGCGGCAATCGCATCTGATCGATCCGAACACTTCTCCAGTGAGGCATTCCGAATGAACACGCACGAGAGGCGAGTCGTTTCCCGGCAATTCGCCCATTACCAGCGCGGCGTGTTCCTGCCCAGTAATCGTTTCCTTATACCCATACACCGTAAACACACCATATCGGGTGGGCAGACGCGCGACCGACATGCGTTCTACGATGCATTCATGCTTGCGGCGATACGCAATCAAATCCTTGATCGTGATAATGGGCAGCGAATGTGTTCGCGCGAACGCCATCAATTGCGGCAACCTCGCCATCGTTCCATCGTCGTTGACGATCTCGGCCAGCAAGCCACCAGGCGCCATCCCTGCGAGTCGCGCGAGGTCAACCCCTGCTTCGGTGTGTCCGGGACGACGCAATACGCCGCCGCGCACCGCACGCAACGGGAAGACGTGTCCCGGCCGGTTAAACTCCGCAGCGTCGGCATTCTCGTCGACGAGTGCCCTGACAGTGATGGCACGATCGGCCGCCGAAATTCCCGTCGTCGTACCGATGCGATAGTCCGTACTCACCGTGAATGCAGTACCCATCGAATCGCTATTGTTCGCCACCATCAGCGGAAGCGATAGCGCGTCCAAACGCTCCCCCGGCAGCGATACGCAAAGCACTCCGCTCGTGTAGCGCACCATAAAGGCAATGTCGGCCTCAGTTGCGGCCTGCGCAGCCATAATCAGATCGCCTTCGTTCTCGCGGTTTTCGTCGTCCACTACGACGACCATCCGCCCGGCCGCAATCGCGCCAATTGCGGTATCGATCGAATCTGTCTTCACGTTCTGTCTCCTTCATTCCCAGATCAATATGGCACTGCGCCTGCGATCAGGCTGAAGCACCGTTCGTGAAACTACGAGATCTGCGGGCGGGAAAGTCGCCGACAAAGTCCTGCCCGCCTGCGTCCGATAAAAACACCCGCTCGCACCGCACATTGCCCCAGCCTGCGGCACGGGCCACAATTGCGTCAGGTTCTAGCAATCATTGCCGGCCTCGCGGCCTTGAGTGTTCGCCGAGTCGGCTCGGGCATCCGCTTCGGTCAGCACCTGATGCCTGGCAACCAATGGGACCGTGACCACCACTGCCTCAGCAAAGCGTCGCAATGCCTGCACCGAGCCATGCACGCTGCTGTATTCCTGCGTGCCGATGCGACCATCCAGCGTGATGTGCATCCCTGAAGCGATGGCCAGTTCGATAATGTCCATCAGTCGTCTCCTCCTACACATGGGTTCCCCGCCAATCCCGGCAAGCAATCGACCCATACGATGTGGTTCCTGGGTGCCAGTTTTGCCCCACACAACAGGTACATCTGCGTCGCGACGCAATTAATTTTGAGCGAACGTTGGCTTCTTCGAGGCAGGAGGAAAAACACTCCATGACCCATCGTCGTGACGGAAAAAGAATATTTTGATTGCAACACCGGCGCCAGTCGATTCGAAGCACACGCAGCGACCTACAGGCGAATGCACACGCGATGATCGCGTAAGTCGATAGGCGCCGTCAGACGGGAAACCAAACCATTTCTCAATGAGCCACCGCAACGAATTTCCATCCGCACGCATTTTGGGCTCCTAATTTCCTTTACTGAATCACTCACCCCGCTTTGCCTTCTCGTCACTGACGACCGGATCCACTCGCGAGTCATCGGGCGCGCGTACTGCCGCTCGCTTCGCACGTGGTGCGCTTCCTGAAGTGCCATGCTGGACGGCGTCGATGAGAATCATCGGCCTCGCCGCAATACTATCGGAGCGCCTGCGATATCCGTCTACGAGAACACAGCCGATTTTAAAATCATCAAATA
>CABFVV010000097.1_pt1 | contig 35921 bp, 46 predicted proteins | sample 8864751 | NCBI WGS metagenome assembly CABFVV01 (sample SAMEA5735770, study PRJEB23740) | soil metagenome | biome: forest; feature: forest soil; material: soil | place: USA | collected 2013-10-13 | depth 0.1 m | reverse complement strand
TGCTCAATATAGCCACGTCGATCACTCCGTTCCCCTGCCCGTTGCCGAGCAGGTCAGTGTTCTACGTGGGTCAATATTCGATGCAAACTACTGCGTAGGGTGGGTCAGGATTCCGTGCAAATCAACAGCATCGCCGCCTTGTTGTGCGAGAGGGCGACGCGCTCGTAGAACTGGCTGCCGATCTGCCGGTCGAGCTGCCGCACTGACCAGCCGAAGCGCTGCGGGATTTCTGAGCGACAGCAGGCCCACGTAGGCAGACCAGGGCAAGGGAAACGCCTGTGCCACGGTATGCAGGTCAGGTGAGTTCCGCGCAGGTGATCCGGAAGGGTGTCGTGCGGCAGAAATTGCAGACGGTGTCTGCACAATTTTGGGGGACGGGGATTTTGCAGACAGCGTCTGCAAAATCTGCTCGGCCGGCCTGCTGAGATAAAACGCGCGCATCTGCGAAAGGTTGCGCCAGCCGAAGCCTCGTCCGAATCGCTCGGACAGATCGGCGCCGAGTCGCTTGATCAGTGCTTCGCCGTAAGCGGCCCGGCCCTCCCCGCCCTGCTCGAATTCCACGATGCGCCGGCCGATCTCCCAATAGGTTGCAGTCATCATCGCGTTGATACTGCGGGCCGATGCTTCGCGCGTTGACTCCACCACGTCGGCAATTTCACGTTGTAGGCCCGCATAAACGGCTGGCGCGATATCAGACTTCGTCATGACGCGTTCACCGTCTGCGTGAACACCTTGCTGGCCGTCTTCACAACTGGAATCTGGATTGCTTTGCTGGATGCCGCGCTGCGGCCCACGCGTGGGGCGTGCTCACCACTCGAGAACGAACCGAAACCGATCACTTGCACGGTTGCGCCACTTGCCACTGCTGTGGTTGCCGCGTCGATACGCGCGCCGGTCGCCTCCGTCGCCGCAGCGACCGTATCAATCAGTTCCTGATTATTCATCGTCTATCTCTGTCGAGCGTTCATGAGGCGGTTCCCGCGGACCGCGGGCGCCGGTAACGCCACCCTACCGTACGGCTGTGCATCCGCGCAAACAGGACGGACCCCTTAACTCCAGATAATCCTAAGGCCGCCGGCGATTCAAAAATAGCGACAGCGAACCGCTTGGAAAACGCACAGTTGGTCATGTTGACATTCACGCCGATACGCGAGAAGAATTCAAGCGCCCGAATACGAATTGCCCCAAGTACCAAACCAGTTCCGTATTCGCGACGATGTCCCCCTCCTCTACAGTTGCGGCCTCGAGCTTCATACGACGCAGCATGAGCTTGCCCTCCCTCGATGCAATCCATGCGCGGACCAGTTCTTTGCGGGTTTTGGCGTCCGCCGCGTTGAAGTGTTCGCGGCCCTTACGCGACTCCTCGTTCATGCGTGCGCGGACTTCTTCTTCGCGGGACGCCATGCTGCGTGCGACCGAACTCTGGATTTCGGTTTTCACGACCTCCGCTTCAGTCTCTTCGGTAAGTAGCTTCGCCTGAACCTCGACCATCGTCCGCTCGGCTTCAGACATCTTCCAGTTATCGCGCAGGGCCCGCATCAGGTAGCCGGCGGGACTCTTTTTTATCTGTCCACGATTGAGCTTGAATCGCGTGTATTCGACAGCCTGCTGGATGTGCGCATCGGTCCAGACTTCGCGGTTCTCGGAAATGTCGCTGAACTGCTTGGTAGAAAGGTTGAATTCTTCTTTGAGAATTTTGTACAGGTGACTGGCGTCAGCCAAGCTAGCCAGCGCAGCGTCGGCGGTATCCTTGCGCTTGAGGAGGAACCTTATGCGGTCGATTTTCCTCGACGTGCTGGACTCGGTCCTAGTCTCATATGACAGCTCGATGTCCGACACCTCATTGATCTCACGCACAGCCGGTTCTAGCCAGTCGCGCTTGAAGTATTTGAAGATGGCCGCGTTCGCTCCCATTCTGCCAGGCCAGTTTCGCATGTCTTCAAGCGGTATCCATTCCGTTCGGCCATTTGGGACACTGGGGAGGACCTGGTCATAGATCGCGCGCGCTAGGCTGCGTGTAAAAGCCGTTGATATGCGCAGGCTCAACCAGTGGGATTTTTTTGGGTCACGGATTTGCGGAACCAGCCGAGGGTGCACGTCGAATCGAATGCGCCCCCTGTGGAAGCCGACCATGCCCATCAACTGGACTGATACCCACAGATCGTTTTCGTTGGGATCCCGATCGATCGGTGTATCGGTAACCTGGATTTTCGCGTCTTGCGCTTCTTCCGCGATAGTGCGCAAGTGCTTGAGATTGCGGCTGTCATAGCGCATCAACCACTTGAAGTAGTTCAGCTCAACATCGTACTGGTCTCGTGCTTCCTGCTCCTGGGCGACAATGAAATACGCGGCGTCAAGAAAGCGCCGCGCCGGCAGCCCCATGTTAACGACCTGGGTGAAGAAGTTGTTGCGCTGGTATCCGATTTCACGATTGGCTTCGCTGATGGGCAAGCCCAAATCGAACATGTCCTCGAACAGCGCGAGCGCCATCTGTCGCGGTGTCACCTTCGACTTGCCTTCTTCCGGATTGTCCTCCGCCGCCATATTCTCATTCGCTCTTCATTTTCGCTTTCGGAAATGTAGCATTCGTGGGTGAGCTGTCAACACATACAACCTCACCATCATCCGGTCGCACTGGCTGTCTGCAGGCTACGCTCATCTGCCATGCACAATGAACCTCACCCCAGCACAACCAACCTCACCACGATGAACCCGTATTTCCCCTCAAACCTTTATCCCGTGCGATTGGAGTTAGCTCCTGCGCCACTATGCACAGCCAACCTCACCTTGGTACTCGCGAGCGAATCTCGCACATCTGACCTCACCTTCGTGTGGAACCGGCCTCACCTTGGCCACACAACGAAACTCACCTTCGTGCACATCTGACCTCACCTTTGTCACAACGAACCTCACCTTTTGAAGGCTAAGCGTATGAAAATAAACAAAGTCGCACGCCTCTGTTGGTTTGTTGGGTTGTTTGATTTTTGAAAAAACAAACCAACCCGTTGCCAGGAGGCAACTTGGCGAGCGTCACTTGACGTGATGTTGATTGTGCGGAGCAGCAGTGTTGCTCCAGTTCCTGTTCCGTTTCAATAGAAACACGTTTTCGATCCGCAAAGAAGCATCCGTTTGAAGGTGAGGTTCTTTGTGCAAGCTCGCGCACAGACACCAGTATAAAAACCTCTGCTCGTGCGGGTCGGTGAAAATTGGAGAGGAAGGTGAGGTCAATTGTGCTGAGTGAGAAAGCTTGTAACGCGCCGATGTGTTCACAGCACAATGAATCTCACCATGTACCGTACTTTTGTGCAAAGGGCGAATTGCGTGGCAATAGTGCTTTCAGAATTAGCACAAACGACCTCACCTTGAACGACCATCTGGCCAACGGCTCGCGAACTACAGTGCCCTATCGGCGACAATACGGCGGGGTGACAGCGGTCCGGAAGAGCAGGAAGTGCCTCCTCTACGCTTGTCGGCCGCACTCCAGTCAATCGGAAACGAGCAATGACGCGTGGTTTTTCAGAAACTCTTCATAAAAACAGTCGTTTATAGAGTAATTTTCATGTATTTCATGTATTCTGAGGTTCATCGAAATTTACGGATAAACCTCAGAATGGTGAAAACGAGCCAACTTCCTGCTGTAGACCGAACGGTCCCTCTTGAGCAGATTAGCCAGTTCGCTGAAAAGGTCTCAATTTTCACGGATGAGCTGCGTAACACCATTCTTGCACCCCGCCCGCGAAAAGCTGCTCCTGTTTTCAAAACAGGGGAAATTGCTGAGATGTGCAACATCTCTCATTCCCAGGTCCAATACCTCGCAACCAAGAGCGACGGAGAGTTGCCGGCAGGTACTGCTGCCGGTACCGGCCGGACCCGCACATTCACGCTGGAGGAAGCACGCCTTTGGGTCCAGAAAGTCTCCGACATCTATCAGACTCCACTTGTTACGGGAACGCGTGAACCGGAAGGGAAAATCGTCATAACGGCCCAATTGAAGGGTGGCTCGGCAAAGACAACCACAACTATGTGCCTCGCACAAGGGCTGACGTTGCGCGGGCGCAAGGTGCTTGTCATCGACCTCGACCCTCAGGCCTCGCTTTCCGAACTATGCGGCTTGTACGCGGAAAAGGATGTGACGCCGGACGACACCGTGTTGCCGTATATCTACGACCAGGAAGTCGAAGGTGGCCTTGAAACAAGGGTTCAGTCGACTTACTGGGATGGACTTGACGTGATTCCGGCGCACACCGAATTGATTGGTGCGGAGTTCCATCTGCCGGCGATGCAGAAGATGAGGCCAGGCTTCCGGTTCTGGACGGTGCTTCGGCAAGGTCTTGAGCCACTACGCAAGCGCTACGACTACATCCTCATGGATACCTCGCCTTCGCTGTCGTACCTCAACCTTAATGCACTGCTGGCGGCGGATGCCATGGTTATGCCGATGGTTCCCGAAAATCTGGACTTCATTAGCTCTCTGTCGTTCTGGCGACTGTTCTCAGACGTATCCAAGAGCTTCATCAAGTATGAGCAGGACAAGAAATACGACTTTATTTCGCTGATGCTTTCGAGGGTCGATTACGGGCGCACTTCGTCCGCACCTATCGTGCGCGCATGGGCACAGAGCGCATACGAGAGCTGGCTGCATTCGATAGAAGTGCCGGCTAGTTCGGTGATGAGCACAGGAGCTCTGGCATTTTCAACGGTATTCGACGTAAGCAGTACCCATAGCGCGGCTAAGTCGTTGCAGCGTGTACGACAGCCCCTGGTTGATTACTGCCGTTGGGTGGACGAAATCTATGCAGAAAAATGGAGGAACGCGCAATGAGCAACATGCGAGAGCAGCTGCTGGCCAAGACGGCCAGCATCCGGACGACCTCATCAATCAAGGAAGATGAGGTCAAGCGTAGCAACCGAACGCAGACGGCGCCAGGCCTTGCGGGTGCGCTTGCAGTAGCGCAACTGCGTGTCCAAGAGCTGGAGTCCACTGGTGCCGCGTCGCAATTGTCTGTGTCCGACATCGTACCGAACCCTTGGCAGCCGCGGAGAGTATTCAACGAGGCAAAGCTGTCGGAACTGGCCGAGTCCATTCGTGAAGTTGGGCTTATGCAGCCCATCGTGGTCCGCCGCGCTGATGATATCTATCAGATTGTAGCTGGCGAACGTCGGTGGCGCGCACATAAGATGGTGGGGCTCGATGCCATCAAGGCTGTCGTTGTGGAGTGCTCCGACGAAGACATGGCTGTGCTAGCCCTCGTGGAAAATGTTAGTCGTGACGACTTGTCCGACTATGAAGTTGCCATGTCCATGAGGCAGACGGAGAAGGAATTCCCTGGCCGTAAGCGGATGGCCGAGGCATTGGGTATGTCCCGCAGCGGGCTCTACCAGTTCCTCTCGTTTGAAAATCTGCCGGACTTCATCAGGAAGGACCTCGATATCCAGCCGCGGCTGCTTGGCGGGACTGCTGCCCAAGCGATTGTTGCGGCAATCAAGAAGCACGGCGAAGACGGTATGAACGCAGCAATGGAACTCTGGCCGCTCGTTGTGAAGGGAGATATAGACCAAGGGAAGGTGGCAGCGGCGATTAAGGCGCTGGCAACGCGTCGAACGACCGCGACGAATTCCGCAAACGAGCGGAGCATCGATAAGTTCTTTGCTGGCAAGGAACACGCGGGATCCATTACCAAGGACATCAGCGGTATTACGGTGAAAATCAAGGCCGGTGTACTCACCGACGTGCAGGAGACGCAGATTCGGGAGCTTATCAGCCAGATGTTCCACGCTCAGCCTAAAGTGAACTGAGGAGCGTTTCATCCCTAACTTCGCCCGCCTTGCGCGGGCTTTTTTTTCGTCCAGCCGTTCCTAAAGTGTCTAGAGTCTAGACACACCGCCGGCTGGGTCGCTGTCCTTCCCAGAGCATGCGTGTCTAGACTCTAGACACGAGATCGGGCAGCGGTTAGCGGCTTCATGCGGCCACCTCGATGCCCGTCTAGAGTCTAGACACGCAGGAGAATCGCGGTCGAAATCTCAGCAGTTCACGGCTCCCGAAGCGACGATGGAGGTGGACGAGGTGTGAACATGTCTAGACTCTAGACACCCATCCGATGGAATCAGATAGGCAGGAGCTAAGCTGCTACAGAGCAGCGTGGCACGGAAGTCAGCGCTGGCGCCACAGCCTGTCAATTTGAATGCGAAAAGACTGGAACTCAGACGCTCTTCGTGCCAGACCCAAAGCCCGCGACAAGCATTCATCGCAGCGGCAAGTAAGCATCCCTGTTCACCTTCGGCCTGAAAAATCGCTGCTTGTTAAGCAAAACTAGCTCTAATAACAGGCGTCAGATACGAGAAGATGCACCAGTGCGAACATCCGTTACAACATGCACGTCCGGTGCTCTTGTACCTTTTGACGGACGAAACCTCGGTTCACGGCAGCCCCTACGGTCGAGGCGAACCAGACCGCAGGGGTCGCCAATGTGACTAGTATTGCCGCGGAACGCGCGACCATCTTCCTGATGTTGTTCCATGTCACGGTATTTCCTCTTGCAATTGCGTCCCTCGCCTGTGTGGTCCACAGAGGCGTGATCGTTTGGCGACGTGTCTATATCTCGGCGTGCTCAAGTGGCATCGCGTTAGAACTCCCCCACTTCCTCTCGCCGCCGCCGCTACCTGACGGCTCACCTCACACAGGGTCTATACGCCAATCAACTTCCTCTCGAAGCACGGCCGATTTCAGTCATCAGGTACAGGCCGGGCAGATTGCTGCCCAACAGGCGAGGCGCCAGCAGCGGGAAGCTTCCGCGGTTTTCAGCGCACTAGCCAGTTGCGCGGGGGACGGTTTCTTCGACGGAAGCGGTGCGCGCCGGATCGTGATCGGCGAGGGCACCCAGGAAATGACAGTTCGTGACTGCCCTGCGTGCCAGCCGTGTTCGCCGCGCTGATCATCGCGATGAGGAGACCTTGATCGGCGCGACGGCACCCGGCAGTCGCAAACGCTCCGAACGTTAGCGTGCCACGCGTGTACGGGCCAGTTGCGTCGCCAGCGCGCGTCTCAGTGGTTCGTCGTCGACGTACTGGCGAAAGGTACGCAGATCACTGTGGCCCATGTTCTCGAGCGCCGCAGAGGCGTCCAGACCATCGCGGACCGCCTGCGCGAGCCCTTTGGCGTAGGTATGGCGCAGCCAGTGCGTGGACGCGCGTTCAAACCGGTCGGCATCGACGCGCCGGCCGTGAGCGCGGGCGTAGGCGAGTGCCTCGCTGCACAGCCCGGTGACCAGTTTCCAGATCGCAGTGCGGCTGCGGATGCCCTTGAGTTCACCCCAGCGGGAGCGTCGCACCGACAGCAGTAGCGGCAGGTCTTCGTCCGGCTGCGGCACAGGTGCAGGCCAAACGCGATCCGGTAGGCTTGCAGCGAAAGTGAAATCTCGTCGCATGGCACCCAGCGGGCCTTGCCGCCCTTGCCGCGCTCGACGCGCAGCAGCCACTGGAAGGGCGGGGCGTCCGGAAACTCGCGGCGCAGTGCCTGCGGCACCGGTTCGATGCGTACATGGCCCATCCGGCATTGGACCACCTCGGTGGTGCGCAGGCCGGTCCGCTCAAACAGGTCCACCGCGAACAGGTCGCGCGCATTCGTCAGGCGCGCCTCGCGGCCGGACTCGGCGCCCGGGCGGGCGGCAATCGTCTCGCGCAGCAGCGCCGTGTCGTCCGGCGACAGGAAACGCGCCTGCTTTTCCGGCTCGCGCCGGCCGACCTTCGGCAGCCCGGTGGCCGGATTCAGTTGCAGGTAGCCGACGTCGCGCAGCCAGTCGAACAGCGATGTGACGATTTTCTGGGTCTGACCGGCCGAGCGGTCGCTGAGTGGTCGGAGAAAAGGTCGCCAGTCGGGTGAGCCGCGCCGTCCGCCAGGCTTGCGCATCGCCCACGGGGCCGGCGCCTGCAGGAAGCCGATGTAGGGGGAAAACTCGTCCAGCCCCCAGCTCGAGATGGGTGTGCCGGTCTGCCGCGCATACCAGAAGAGGCGCTCCGCCTCGGTGCGGTACTGCGCGAGCGTGGTCGTGGCCAGCCGCCCGCGACCGGTCGCCTTGGCCGCGAGCCAGCGGCCGACGACGTCCTCGGCGGACAGGTCCGGCAGCAGGATCGGACTCTGGAGCCGGTCGTGCGTTGGGCGACAGCTGACGTCAGCCCGCGGGCCGCGGCGACGGTGTCCAGCTCAGAACCGTCCACTGCGGTCATCGGGAGACTCCAGAGCCAGCTAGGGTCACGCGCACGACGCAACTAACGGTCTGCGCGCCGTCCGTCAGCGCTGGCCCGCTCGCGCGGGACCACAAGGTTATGCAGCGCGGCGGGGTAGCCGTCACGGGTGCGGGCAAGGGCAGGGCGGGCCCGTTCACCGGCAGTCTCCGTCGACGGGCTCGTCCGGTGTGCAATCCCGATTCGCCTCGAGCGCGTCGGCGAGGGCGGCGAATTCGACCCTGATTTCGTGGGCGGGATAGTCAAGGCCTTCCGGCACAGCACCGCAAAAAACCCGCAGACTGCCCGCGGGTGCTCGATGAACGGCCGGACCGGTTCGGTGGACGGCAGCGTCACGTCAACCAGCCCGGCACCGGTGCGGATGACCGAATGCGCGACAAGTTTGTGTGTGACGCCGTTGAAGTCCTCGTGCCGCCAGCCGCGCACCGCGCGCCTCTCCGGGTAGAGCGCGACCCAGCTGTCGGCGTTGTCGTGGCATTCGCCGCGCGCCGACTTCCAGTCGGCCAGCCGGTCGCCCTGCTGGTCGGCGGGACGGGCGCTGTCGAGCAGGGCGAGTAGCGCCGTGGCCAGCCGGTCAAACGGCGCACCGGCCGGAAACGTGCGGATGTCGGGGCCGTTCATGATCTTCCAGCCTCGGTGCTGGCCGGAACTGCGGGTTTGCGAAGAGGGTGTTCATTTCGCGAAATAAAAACCGATCTTGTAGAGGCAGACAAAGAATGCACCGCCAGACAGGACGAAGGGCGCCATGACGTCGACCGCACCTTCGAATGGGGTGTCCGGAGCAGAAAAACCCTGAGGTGCAACCATAGGTGCGCCCAGTCACCCAACAGCTACAGGCAGACGAGTTCGCTGCGGCCCAGTGCGCCTCCCGATGGCTTCCAGTAAGCAAAATACTCGAAGACGATCTGACCCTGCTGCAGCTTTGGCCGCCTGAGGGGCAGATTGTCAATCCCGCGTTCAGTCATTAGTACCTCCACGTTCACCCGGGCGAGACGTTTGCCTTCACCTTCTTCCCCCCACTTCTTCGGCACGCTGTCGATTCGATTCGTCATCCCCTCGATACCGTGGATCCACTCTGGCTTGGGGCCGCCCATGAGATAGCGGGTGACCTCGCGTTGCGCAACATCGCGGATCTCCTCCGCCACGAACCCGTACAGCTCGTCGCCCACGGCAGACCAGGCCTCGGTGGTCGCCGGGTCGAATCGGTAGCGGGTAAAGGCGTACACAAGTACCGCGCCGAGCGCACACCAGACCTTGAAGGGGCTGACGTTGCCGACCTCCGCGAAGCCGAGCAGGGTGCCGGTCGGCCGGAACGACAGATGGGAGAACGTCGAGTGAAGCAAAAGTGATAGCACCGCCGGAAACGCAATTCCTTGAATTCTCGGCCTCCGCCGCCCGACCGCTTCCAGATTCAGTTCCGACCTCGGAGAAGTGAAAGTTGGAATCTTCGGACTACTGAACTGAATGTTGGAAACTTCGATGATGGCCATGCTGCGAGTCCTGCATTCGAGCTTTGCGACGGTCTGTTATTGGCGCAGGGAGGCAAGACGACCGTGAAACATCCGGCGTTGAACTGGCCTCGCCCGGAAGTCCATGTGTGGTATGGACTTCCGGCAATTTAAAAGGGAATGTTTCACGAAAATACGCGGGTGCCGCCGGCGAGACGCGTTTCGCGAGCACATTTTTCGTCTGCAGCAGGCGACTCATTGAGCTCAACACATAGTTTGTATTGATTGGAACGTAAAACGTATCAATTGCTACGAGACGGATTGGACCCGTTACTGGCTTTGGCATCAAGCGGAGGTCCGCTGAGCATGCTCCACCCGGTCATGTTCTCCCAGCGCTGAACCGGCGCGGCCCCCGCCGGGCCACTGGCCGAGTCGTGTCTTCCGTTTTTGTACTACAACTGGGTAATTGTGTCGGAAGACTGAGGGCGGCGATGGTCAACCTGCGATTCGTCCGTGCTATCGACGATGTGCGCCCTTATGGGACGCATCGCTACGATGTCTATGGGCCCAAGGTCGACCGGCGTAGAACGTATTAAATCTGTCTCTATTGCGTCATTAAATCTGTCACCTCGCGTCGGCGCCCTAAAAGTGCAACTAACCGTCATTCGCGACAAACCCCTTCCTCTGGCTTCGCCACAAACTGTTTGTCAAAAGAGGGGGCAGTCTGCCTTACCGGCAGACGGCACCGAAATGCGGCCATTACCCGTTCGACACACCCGGGGCATCACTACCTAGTCGTAGAAGCATTCGCTCCTGGATCGCGAGGCGGTCCTGCCGTCGCATCGCCGGCGTCGTCGAACGGACCGGGAGGCGCCCATAGCAGAAATGTGAACGACACCAGACGCAACGGAATGGCGCTTCGATCACGCTGCTGTTGATCATGAACGGACTTTGCCGGCGACACTGCGGACATCGCGTCCGGAGTCTTTGCCGATGGACCGCACAGCGATGTTCCTCCGCAAGCTGATGCAGCACACTATGGTAGCCGTGAGCCGCGCACTGCCGGCAATACCTGAAAGACGCGTGGTACCGATCGCCCGGCGTCCTGCCGAGCAACGATGTGCGCAACACGTTCACAGGTAGTCGCAGCAGTCGGCGAAGTTCGTTGAGATCGATCGCGCTTCGTAGAGGGATCACTCCTTCGAGTGGATCAGCGTCGGGGCACATCAGGCGCATCAGCACATCGCCTGACAGTGCGTTGGCGCAGGCAAATTTCCACAGCATCGAGACAAGGGATTCGCCCGGCATGAGCCAATCAGGATTGAACCTGCAGCCCGGCGGCCTCCCGGGCTGCCATTCGTCAAATGTCAGAATAGGGAAGCGCACTGCCTCGAGCGCTTCACAGCTACGCTGTTGCGAGCACGCGTCCGGTAGCATGGCGGGACTGGATATAGCCGCAGTGCTGTACGGCGTGGGTCCACAAAGCTGGCTCCGGGCAGTAACCGGGCGCATCCTTGATCTCGCTTTCCTTGAGGACAATCTCGACGGCGCGGACGAACGACTCCATCGGCAGGTCGAGGTTGCCAGGTAAGCTCGCCTTGTGATGTGCAGCCTCGAACGTCTGCCATAACTGGCGGGCGTCGCTCACCAGGCGATAGCCGGCGTCAAACGCCTCGGGTACGTAAAAGCGTGTGAAGCTCCAGGGAGTGCCCTCTCCTGCGGCAAGCGTGGGCACGATCAGCGCGCCGGCCGTTCCGTGACGGCCTCACCTTCTTCCCTGACCACCTCATGGATCACCAGCGCGCGGGGGGAGGCGTGCGCTGCCTGTTGCTGCCCGCCGTCATCAAGACGAGAAGAGTTGGACCCAGTATCGCTAGCGGGCATGTTCGGGGCCCTTGAATGTCACGCGCCATTCGGCATTGTAAATCCGGCCGACCTGACTCTCCATTCGCACGACCGATGCCCGCGCGCAGAAGGGTTAGTCACTGGCGCGGCGTCTACCGCGTTGCGCAGGCCGCGCCGGGAACGGTCGTTGCGCTTGCTCTCGTCGAGGCGTCAGTCAGGCGCCGCAGCGCCGCCGGTAAGGGTGATGGAATGAGACTGCGCGTGGGTTATGAACTGGTGTATGAGTGTCCGCAACCGACGCCGATGCTCCTGATGCTGAACACGCATTATTCCCGTGCACAGGACATGCTCGTTCCGGATCACATCAACACCCAGCCGTGGGTTCCATTACGGCAGTATCAGGATGTGTTCGGCAACCTCTGCACGCGCCTGACGGCTCCGCCCGGCGTACTGACGCTGTCGGCGCGCGGTGTATTCGAGGTGCCGCCGAATCACGAAGTACCAGGCTCCAATGGATATCAACATACGATCGAAGAACTCCCCGACGAATGCATGATGTTCCTGCTCGGCAGCCGTTACTGTGAGACCGATCTGCTCTCCGAGTCCGCGTGGCAGATCTTCGGGCACACGCCGCTCGGGCGCAGTCGCGTGCAGGCGATTTGCGACTTCGTGCACAACCATGTCCGCTTTGACTACAACTGCGCACGCCCAACGAAAACAGCGTGGCAGACGTGGCAGGACGGTGCGGGCGTCTGCCGCGACTACGCACACCTTGCGGTCGCGATGTGCCGCGCGATGAACATTCCCGCGCGCTACTGCACGGGTTATATCAGCGATGTGGGTCTCCCACCTCCCTATGCGCCGATGGATTTCTGCGCATGGTTCGAGGCGTATCTAGGCAACGGCTGGGAGACTTTCGACCCGCGGAACAATGCGCCGCGCACGGGACGAATTCTAATGGCGCGTGGCCGCGATGCTGCCGACGTCGCAATCAGCAATACATTTGGCCCGTCGCTGCTCAGCAAATTCACGGTCGTCTGCGAGCCGGACAATTGACCCTCGAGCGACCTGCGGCAAGCGTGCCTCCGGTCGTACAGCGGAACGAGACAGATGCCGGGCGCATATCTTCGTGGACGACTGTGCGAACCCGTACTGCGCCACTTTCGGCCGATTTCACGCCTATCTCTAGATGGTCCTGTTCGATCAGATTGTTCAGGTACCTCGAGGACCGGACCTTCGTTTCCTCAGGCAGCAGACCGTCAGCGATCATCTCCCGCACGGCCCGGTGCGAGGCCGCATACCCATCGAGCGTGATCGTCTCCGGTGGCTGGCCCTGATGCTGGATTGCCTTGCTGAAAAAGGCTTTTGCCGCAGCCACGTCGCGCTTTGCCCTGAGCGTGAAGTCCACCGTCTGGCCGGCCCGATCCACCGCCCGGTACAGATAAACCCATTTGCCGCGAATCTTCAGATAGGTCTCGTCAACACGCCATGACCGACCTGACGGTATCGCAAAACGATTCCAGCGCTTCACGAACTCCGGTGTGAAACGCTTCACCCAGCGCATGATCGTGGTGCGCGCCAGCGACAGTCCCCGTTCGGCCATCATCTCAACGAGATCGCGCAGGCTGAGCTTGTAGCGAAGGTACCAGCGCACGCACAGAACAATGATCTCCCGATCAAAATGCCGTCCATCGAACAACCCCTCCAGACCTTTCCGTTTGCTCATCACCGGCCACCAGTTCGTCAAGCTCGCAACTTTAACCCATTCCCCCGAGCCTATTTGCGCCAGAACCCCCGGAACCCGCTTTCCACATCCAGTACCGTCAGCAACAAGGGCCGTGTCTGCCAGCTCAGGTCTTCGGGTGACTGTCATGACGGTTGGACCCGTGGTCCTCCGGCTTTCGGGGCCTCTGTGCCGCCTCACAAGGGAGAATCCGCGGCATTCGATTGGCAATCACCGTGTGCGGAATTCGGGACACGCAGGCCCGGCAAGGCGGACCGGATTCGTCATCCTGGGGAAATCCGCTGGCCGGGCACTTGCGGCCACCGGGCATACCACGTGCTGCTCGAAGTGAAACAGGAAAAATGATGGAGCCGTCATGGCGCAGCGCCTGCCAGTCGGAAAAATTGCTGCATGGTTTGTTGCCGTGCTGGCGGTACTGATTGCGGCGCTCGTCGTCTTTTTCCTGACTTTCGACTGGAACCGCGCGCGGCCGTGGATCGACGATAAGGTCACTCAGGCGATCGGCCGGCAGTTCCACATCACCGGCGACCTGAAGATCGGCTGGCAGCGTCCGCCGAGAGAAACCGGCTGGCGGCGCTGGGTACCGTGGCCACGCTTTTCCGCCCAGAACATCACGATCGCGAATCCGGACTGGGCCAGACACCCGCAATTCGCCACCCTCGACGAGATCGATTTTCAGGTTGAGGTTCTCCCGCTGCTGGCACGCGACATCGTGATTCCGACGATCAACCTGGTCAACCCGTCGATCGATCTCGAACGCCTCGAAGATAACCGCAACAACTGGACGTTCAGGTTCAACCAACCGACCGAGCCGTCCACGTGGAATCTCAAACTGCACGACATCGCCTTTGCGACGGGTCGCGTTGCCTACGCCGACCAGATCACCCAGGCCGACATGCAGGTCGGCCTCGATACCCTCGGTCAGCCCGTGCCGATCGGTGACGTCATGAAGCAGCAGGAGCAGGCGTCGCGCAAATCGTCGGCGCAGGTGGTCGGCAACAGCGGCGCGACCCAGCTCCACAAGCAGGTCGAAGCCAGGCAGGCCGAAGCGTCGGCGGCATCGGCGGCGTCCTCTGCCGCGGCCGCGAGCAGCGGGCCGGCGAGTCCGGCGAGCACGTCGGCGAATACCGGCACGACCAGTCAGCAGAAGTCGAAGTCTTCGGTGCCGCCTTATGGTCTCGGCTGGACGGTCAGGGGCACCTACAGGAAGACGGCTGTGTCGGGCAGCGGCAAGGTGGGAGGCGTGCTCGCGCTGCAGGACACGACGCGGCCGTTCCCCGTGCAGGCTGATGTGAAGATCGGCGATACGCATATCGCGCTGGCCGGTACCGTGACCGCCCCGGCGCACCTCGCCGCGCTCGACCTGCAGCTGTGGCTGCAGGGCGTCAGCATGGCGCATCTCTATCCGATCGCTGGCGTGCCATTGCCCGAAACCCCGCCGTACGCGACCGAAGGGCGGCTCGTCGGACAGTTCGCGGAAGACGGCAACGTCTTCAAATATGAGAACTTCACGGGCCGCGTCGGCGGCAGCGACGTGAACGGCTCGACGGTTTACGTGGGTAAGAAGCCGCGGCCGATGCTGTCGGGTGAAGTCGTGTCCAACCTGCTGCAATTTTCCGATCTCGCTCCGATCATCGGCGCCGACACCAACGCGAGCAAGGCGAAGCGCGGCGACGAAACCAGGCAGCCGGCGAACAGGGCGTTGCCGGTCGAGGAATTCAGGACGGATCGCTGGAAGGCCATCGATGCCGATGTGAAGTTCACCGGCCGGCGCATCATCAAGAACCCGGCTCTGCCGATCACCGATCTCTACACCCACGTGATCCTGACCGACGGCGTGCTGGCGTTGGAGCCGCTCAAGTTCGGCGTGGCGGGCGGCACGCTGGCATCGAACATTCACCTCGATGGGAGCACGGCGCCGCTCAAGGGACGCTTTGCGACGCAGGCGCGGCACCTGAAGCTCAAGCAACTTTTCCCGACCGTGAAGACGATGCAGTCGGCGCTCGGCGAAGTGAATGGCGACGCGGCGTTGTCGGCAACGGGAAATTCTCCCGCGGCGCTGGCGGCGACGTCGAATGGCGAAGTGAAGGCACTCGTCACCGATGGCACAATCAGCCGCCTGTACATGGAAGCGGCGGGGCTGAATGTGGCGAACGTGGTCTACGAGAAGCTCTTCGGCAAGCGCGACGTGAAGATCAACTGTGCGGCGGCGGACTTCGTGGTGACCAACGGCGTGCTGGAATCGCGCGTGTTCGCCCTCGATACTGACGACGCCGTGATCAACATGGATGGTCACATCGATCTGCGGACCGAGCAGATGGATCTCGGGATTCATCCGCATACCAAGGGCTTCAGGGTAGTTACGCTGCGCTCGCCGCTATATGTGAAGGGGACGTTCAAGAACCCGCACGTCGGTGTGAATGCCGCCGCGCTGGCCGTGCGTGGCGGGGCGGTGGTGGTGCTCGGGCTGGTCAATCCGTTTGCGACGCTGATTCCGCTGATCGCGCCGAGCAACAACAAGCCGCTGCCATGTGCGCAGATGCTCGCCGACATGCGGGCGGCGCCGAGCGCACCGCCGGCGGGGCAGAAGCAGCGTGAGAAGGCGGCACCGGCGTACCTGGCGTCGGGCACAGCGGGTCCGGCAGAGGATAGTCCGGGCGGCTCCGCGCGCACGCCGGCGGCAGGGAAGACGGCGCCTGCGGGTCCAGCGGCAGCCAGCGAGGCGCAGTACCGGGGACGTTGAGCCTGGATGTGAGGCGCGACGCGCTTTTCGCACGAGCGGGCGAGGAGCGCCTTTCGATCAACGACCTGGAGGAGCTGGGCTGATCAACAGGGCTCTGGGGCAACGTCCGCAGGCACGCTACCTGAACGGATGACGTTGGGTTGAGGGGCCGCCGCGCGCGCTTATCGCGAAGTCAACTGGAGGCAGGCGCGCTACTTGCGTCCCTGACGTTCAGGGCGATCCTCCGTGGCGGAGACGTAGATGGCGCTCATACATGGTCGGCGACTTCCGGTTACCGCGATACCTTCGTTCCTCTCACTGGCCATCGGCGTGGGTCAACGGTTCAGCACGGACCGGTGCATCATGATGGCCGCGAGCATTGCGTTCTACTGCGCCTTTTCGCTGGCGCCGACCCTCCTGATTGTGCTGGCTGTCGCCGGGTGGTTTTCCGGCGCCGACGCGGCGCGCGGCCAGCTGTTTGGCGAGATCAATGGGCTGCTGGGCAACGAGGCGCAGTGCCTCGCACGTCCGCTTCACCTTCACAATTGCGCCACTGCACCGCTTCATCACTGCGTCAGCGCGCATCCATCAACACCGCTGGGCACAACGGCCTATCAATCGCCATAGCCTCCAAGACTCCGACCGCATCGGAGCACTCCGCAGTTTCCTCCATCGAGGCTCGTTCGACGCCTGCCAGCAACGCGCGGTGGCGCACTCACATTCCTGTGGATGATGGCAGGCATCAAACAACCCGATTGTTGCCCCTTAAGCCCATCCTCGTTCGCGGGTCCCGCCTCGTTGGATTTACCGAAATCACGCGACGAGGCGATCACGTTCAGCTTCGACAAGAAACCCTTTGCTTCGCGGCTGTCAGGTTGCCATGCCAAGTTTTAGGTAATCGGGCCGTAACTAGCTTAGATAGTTTCGATCAATGTGCACGCGGAAGCTTATAAGGCGTAATCGTACCTTTCGTGCGAAAAGTGGCGGCGGTTTTGTCGAAGAAACGACTATGATTCAAAGGAATGCATTGCCAGCATCAGAGTGCCCTCATGGCTTGGTCCGGCCATTCTTCGACGGCGCGAGTCGGGCATGCGTTTCGCGACGGGCCGGAAAAGAACAATCTGGAGAAGTCGATGAAGCCTCGTCATGCACTCGCGGGGCCCGGTACGGCCTTCGTGCTCTCGATCTCGACGGCCTTCGCGGCCACGGCGCAGGCCCAAGCCGTCGCGCCGCAACCGGAAACCCCGATGGTGAAACCGCCGCCCGCGGCGGCTTCAGGCGCAGCGAGCGCGACCAATCCTGACAACATGCCCGTGAAGAATCCGGACAAGCCGACCAACGACAAAATCATAAGAAGCCCGCCCGCCAGCGCGGCGAACGCAAAATAGGCCAGTCCAGGGATTGACTTTAACGCTCAGCGCGTTCTGATGACGATGCTTAGGGCCGCAATGGAATCCAGCGAATGGTGAGATTGGCCGGATCAGCATCCTGAATTCACGAGATAGCGAGACTGACGGCCAGCGCCTGACCGGAGCCCTTACCGCGCGAGCGGTCCTTCGGCCATTTACCGCCGCAGGAACGCTCGTTCGTGAAGACATTCGAATGCACGATTCATCCTGACACCGGATACTCACACCGCCTTGCTAGCGCGACACGCCTACGCCTCATCCTCCCAGTCGTGCCATTCAACCGGATGCGACTCCAGATAGCGGTTCACCGCCTGCCCGACAGTAGGAAAGAAGTGTTGCTCGCCGATCGTCCCGAACAGACCGCAATGTTTCAGGCAGTCCTTCGCAGGTCCCTTCAGCTCCGCGAAGCATAGCGTCACGTTCAATGCGAGCAGTTCGTCATGGAGTCGGGCGAGCGTGTCGGCGGCGCTGAGGTCGACGTCTGTCACCGGTTCAGCTGCGATCACGATCCACGCGGTTTTCGTCGGCGCTTCGCGCACTGCCTGCAGCATGCGCCCGCGAAAAATCTCCGTGTTTGCGAAGAAGAGCGGCGCATCCCATCGCAGCAGGACGAGCCCGGGAATGCGGCGGACCTCCGGATGACGGACGACATCGTGATAGCCCTTCATCTGCTCGACGCGACCCAGCACAGCGGAATACGGACGCCACCCGCGCCATAGGAACCCAAGAACCGCGAGCGCAAGCGCAACGCCGATGCCGTTCACGACCCCGATCATCGCGACACCGACCAGACAAACGATCGATTGCACGAACTCGCTCGGCCTGAGTCGATAGAGCCGCCACACGCCGCGCACCTCGAGCAGACCGAGACAGGCGGCGATAACGACCGCGGCAAGTGCTGCCTGCGGGGTGTTACGCAGCGCCTGTGGAGCGAACAGCAACAGCCCCGCGACGATCAGCGCGGCGACGAGACCCGTCGCCTGCGTCTTCGCCCCTGCCGCCTCCGCGACCGGTGTGCGCGAACCGCTCGCGCTCACAGCGAACCCATGCGCAATGCCCGCCGCGATGTTCGCGAGCCCAAGCGAGACGAATTCCTGGTTGCGATTGACTGCTTCCCCGCTGCGCGCCTCATAGGTGCGCGACAGGATGCTGATATCGGTGAACGAAACGAGCGCGACGGCGGCAGCACCGCCGAGAAGCGCCGCCCATTCGTTGAGTGCCGGGGCCGGAATGCGCAGCGCCGGCAGCCCTTGCGGCACGTTGCCGACGATCGCCAGCCCGAAGCGCTGTGCGAGATCCAGCGCTGCGACCGCTACTGACGCACCCGCGACCGCAATGAGCACGCCGGGCACCTTTGGCAAGTAGCGCCTGCAGCCCAGGATCACGACGAGCGCCGCGACGCCGATCGTAACGGCCAGTTCATTGGTCTTGCCCGCGACGACGCCGCTCACGAGGTCGCGCACCTGCTGCAGGAATGAAGCGCCGTGCACCTGGAAGCCCAGCAACTTGGGTGTTTGTCCCAGTACGATCGTCAGCACGATGCCGTTGAGATAGCCGTAGCGGATCGGCAGCGACAGCAGTTCGGTGACGAAGCCCAGCTTAAGCATGCCGACCACCATGCAGATCGCGCCGGACAGCAGAGCGAGACCGCCCGCGAGGGCAAGCGCGTTCTCCGTATTGCCGTGCGCAAGCGGCGCGACGCTCGCGGCGATCAGCGCGATCAGCGCGACCAGCGCGGTATCCGGACCCAGCACGAGGATCCGGCTCGGGCCGAAAAGGGCATAGGCAAGCAGCGCCGCGAACGATGCATAGAGCCCGGATACGGCGGGCAAACCGGTGGCTTCCGCGTAGGCCATTCCTGCAGGCACGAGGACGGCGCTCAGACTGAGGCCCGCGATCGCGTCGTGGGGCAGCCATGCCAGCCGGTAGTTCCGTGCCACAGCAAGCCCGTTGACCCAGCGCGATACGATACGCACGGCGTGATTCGATGGCCGCTCGGGCTTACTGGTGTCGGGTTTCACGGGGCAGCGCGGTTCGAACCAGAGCGGCTGGTGATCGGAAATGCGGCTCGCATTGATCCACCCCGCAACCGCGAAGCCCGGCTTCGGGTCCCCGGCGAGGAAAATGAAATCGGATGCGAACGGTTGGTCGAGCCATGACTGATGATCGCATGAACCGGCCATCGCGGATGGGTTGGAAGCTGTATCACTACGAGTGATCGCGGATCATCGACATTCACGGCGATGCGTCGCCGCACCATCGATCGAATCGCGCGTGTGGCGGTCCATGGCCCATCTTGTGGCAAAAAAAAAGAACTTCCGCGAATCGAGCCTGGTCCACGAAGCTCGCGGCCGCCCGATCGTGCGGCACGAATCGCGAGGAGGAGGTATCGATGGAAAAAGGACGTGTTGCCGCTCTCGACACGGTCGGGCGCTCGCGATAGTCGGTGTCGTTGCAGTACATCTGTCGTTTCAGTTTCCAAATCTGCCGCACAGCGTCACGCTGCTGGCACGCATGGGCCAATACGGCGTGCAGCTGTTCTTCGTAATCAGCGCGATCACGATCTTCATGACGCTTGAAGCGGACCAGGGACGTTGCACGGGCGCACGGCACGTCACATTGCGTTCTATATCAAACGTTTCTTTCGCATTGCCCCAATGTATTACGCCGCCATCCCCGTGTACGGACTGATCAGCTACGGCGCGACGCGGTCAGGCTACGAACCCGCGTGGGTGCTCGGCGCCCACGGCGCCACGGATATCCTGCTCGACGTGCTGTTTCTGCATGCGCTGTCGCCGACCGCGATCAACAACGTGGTGCCGGGAGGGTGGTCGATCGGTGTCGAGATGCTGTCCTATCTGATCGCGCCGCTGCTGGTTTTTGTCGCGATGAACCGCACGCGGTTGCTGATCGCGACAGCGTTCCTGTTGACACTGTCGGTCATCGCGTTGTCAATCGGCGACTGTCATGGCACGCTCGACTGTCATGTGACGAACAACTCGTTCAGCTATTTCTGGCCGTCCGTGCAAGGGCCATGCTTCATCGTCGGAATGTGGGCGTGGTACGCGTTTCGCTCGCATCTGACGGGCCTATCCAGCGTGACGCGGCGCACAGCGTGGCTGTTTTTTTCGCTCGCCTCAGGTTTCGCGCTCGCGACGGCGACGCTTGGTGCGTGGCTCGCGAAAGCACATGAACTCGCGCCGGTCTTCGCTGCGTGCAGCGCAGTCGCGTTTCTGCTATTCGTCTGCTCTCGCAGTCGCGTCACGCGTCTCCGACCGGATGATTCAGGGACGCGACGCGTCTGTCGCGCAGGATCCTCGCACATGTCGACCGGCACTTTCACCGGAGTAGCCGAGCATGACGATCTCGACGAGGTGGCGTGATGAGCTGTACGTGCAGAGGCCCTTGAGGCACGTCAGTTGCTGACGAGTAGGAGGGCCGTCAGCGACAGGCCTATCAGTGGATCGATAGCTAATCTTTTAACTTGCAGCGGAGGAACAAATGCCTGCGAAATCGAAAGCGCAACAGATGGCCGCCGGAGTGGCGCTGGCCGCAAAGAAAGGGGAGAAGCCGGAAGCAGAACTCAAGGGTGCGGCGAAATCGATGTATGAGTCGATGAGCAAGGAACAGCTTGAAGAATTTGCATCGACCAGCCAGAAAAACAAACCAACCCATAAATCAAAATCGGAATAAAAGAATCTGCCACGCGTGTGAGCCGCAATCCGGCGGTGGGAGCGTTCGGTGGTGAGATCGTCTCCGAGGGCAGTTTCGATGCGCAAATCTGCCTGAGAAAATGCGAAGGTCTATGCACGCCTAGGGCAGGGAGCCGCTACAGAAGGAGGGAGAAAAACAGTGCATGAGGATTTGGCGGAGCCGCGTGAATCAATGATGGAACGGCAACTGGTCGCGCGCGGCATCGCGGAGCCGCGCATTCTCGACGCGATGTGGCGCGTGCCGCGCGAGGCATTTCTGAGTCCCGATCTGCGCGAATTTGCTTATGCGGACGCAGCCCTTCCGATCGGAGCCGGCCAGACCATCACGCAACCGTTCATCGTCGCGCGGATGCTGGAGGCGGCGCGGCTCGAGCCGGACGACCATGTATTGGAGATCGGCACGGGCTCCGGCTATGCGGCGGCCGTGCTCGCGGAAATGGTTGCACACGTCGATACGGTCGAGCGTCATCCGCAACTGGCTGAGAGCGCCAGCGACCGGCTCAACACGCTCGGCTACGGCAACGTGAACGTCTACACCGCAGACGGCACACTCGGGCTGCCGGAGCGCGCGCCGTTCGATGCAATCGTCGCCACCGCGTACGGCCCGGGTGTGCCCCCCGCGTTGAGCGCGCAACTCAAAATTGGCGGCCGGCTCGTGATGCCAGTGGGGTCGGATCCGGAGCATCAGCGGCTGATCCGGCTGACTCGCGACAGCAGCACGACTTATCATGAGGAAATGCTCGACCTTGTGCGTTTTGTACCGTTGATTGGTACTCAGGGTTGGGGCGACGTCGCAGGGCAGTGAGTCAACGCGGGCGCAGACATCATCCGAAGCCCCTGGGAAGAGACGGACTGACGTTCACCCGGCCCTATGAGGTTTGTAGAACCTCTGCGAGGTCATCGAGCGACAACGGCTTGATAAGATGGCATTCAAATACCCGTTCGTCACCTTGCAGTCTGCCGGTGCTGCCGGAGTAGCCCGTCATTGCCACGAGCTTGGCGCGCAGACGAAGTAACTGTGCAAGTGCAATGCCATCCATGACGGGCATGCTGATATCAATCAGGGCAACGTCAGGGTTGAATGACTCCACGATCCGAAGTGCGTCGGGTCTGTTCTGTGCCCGTTTCACTTCGTGCCCGTCCAGTTTCCAGCAACGTGCCCAGCGCCTCCGTGGCGTCCGCGCTGCCGTCCGCTAAGCCGTAAATGCGCGTCGGGTACGCTTATTGCATCGTTTATCTATTGCCCTTCCGACTAAACGCGGCACCTGAATTGGCGACGGTACTTATAGTTGATGACGATCCGAATATTTTGCGCCCGCTTCAGCTGCTGGCGGAGCGCGAGGGATATCGTGTGCTGACTGCGCAGAATGGCGAGGCGGCACAGGCGGTCGCTGTCATCGAGAGTATCAGTCTCGTTGTGACCGACTGGATGATGCTGCACGTCGATGGCATTGAACTGTGTCGACGGTTGAAGGGCGACATCGCAACGGCCGGCATTCCTGTGATCATGCTGTCGGCCGCGCGAGGTTAGCCGTGCAGGCAGTAAATATGTTGCATCCCATTTGCTATGCGAGTGGAGGTCACGATGGTCAGCACATTGACGAAAATTCTCCTCATCGTTGTCATTGCCACTTCGTGTGGCGGATGCTCGCGCAAGGACGACAGCGGAATCGCTATTCCAGGTGGACATAACAGCAACGGCAACGGTGCGTCATCGCCGCGGGCGGGCACGGATTCCTGAGTTCTTCAAGCTATCCGTCGAGTTCGACGCACACGCGCGCGAGGTGCCCGTCAGGTGATGGAACACAGGGGGGAAATGATCATGAGGTCGTTTGACCCGGAGCCGCGAATCGAAGTGATCGAACTGGGGCTGGCAGGGCTTTTCGCCTAACCAAAAGCACCGTCGGTGCGATCTTATGAGGAAGGAGACCGCCTGCATTTTTTGTTATCCTGGGTTGTCGAGTCAGAACGCGATACGCTGCTGGATTCGCGCTGCGTTATCGCGATCAGATTTGCGGAACCACAGATCGATCGCAACGGCGAGATGGGCACCGCCCAGCGCAGGGCGTTCCGGGACCGGTTGGGGCTTTCCGTCCGGCAACGCTTGGACGAACAGTACAAGCCGCCTCCGCTAGAGGGCGCCTGCTCGATCGAGCTCTATGTTGACGACATGCTTCTGGAAGTACAGGACACTGGAAGTCCTTACGTCTGAGGCAATGCTCAGGGATAAAAGTACGCATCGAGCGCCCACGGTAGCGTGATCAGGCGGCCCATCATAGCCGCGAGTGTATTGGCGACACGGCCGCGAACGAAATGGTCACTTCTTCGTCGCAACGACTGCTATCCACACGGATCCGAACGTGGTCCGCCTGGTGTGCCTCGCAACCGAGAATCTGCCAGGCCGCAATGACCCTCAAGTCCCCTGCCTTTGCGCGCACGGTGAGCCGATAAGGATCGCACTGAATCGCTCTGCTAGGCCAGATTGATCCCGTAACGAGCGCGACAGTCGGGCGATTTTCCATGCAGCACGCCAGTGCCGGGTCTTCCGCCTGCTGTTACCGCATTGTCTGGCTTTTCAGGCGACGCATCGTGCAAGCAAAACGCGTCACGGGGCGCTCGACTCCGAGAGCGCGGGCGATCCATTTCAAGGCATACCGCGCCCGGCCATGCAGGTGCGCCGCTTGCACACGGCGCCAGAAGCGCTGCGGCACGAATCCGGCAGAACGCGCCTCTTTCTCAAGCAACGCCTTGCCGCCCGGCAGGTGGATGAACGAACAGCCGCGAAACCACCGCAGGTCGCGATAGTTATTACCGGGCCAATGGCGGCCTACCGCCTGGTAAGCACCGACCTCGACAATTCCCTGTCCTTCATCGGCCAGTGTGTTCAGTGTCGCCGAGATAAACGCTTCGTCACCGTGATGCCCCAACCGGTCAATTTCACCGACATATCGCGTGTAAGTGCTGCGCGCGAGCAGCACCAGCCGGCGCAACGCCGCGGGGGTACCCAGCAGAAACTCGCCGCCGTACCAGCGCGGATTCCTGAAGCGCCGGCCCGCGACGATTTCCAGATCCGCGACGACCTTTTCGCTCCCGTACGCCGGAAATACCTGATCGGAGATGTCGAACGCGCCGAGACCTGCTTCAGCGCATCGCCCCATCAGCTTCTGCTCGAGTGGCCGCATCGCTACCATATCCGTGTCGAGCAGCAGCAGCATGGTGTCGGCGGGTAACGCGCCGGCGACCTGATCCAGCAGATCCAGTTTGAAATGCGCCGCGTAGAACGGTGTGTCCTTCGACAACTCGATGGTCGCGTTCAACCTCATCAGCGCCGGACGATTCTCAGGCGCCATGCTGTCGAGCCGTCGCGCGACTTCGGCGGGCGCGTTGCTCATGATGGTCAGCGTCGGCATGCCCACCCGTCGCAAACTGTTGTTCAGGCAGATCGCCTGACTCACGTACGACAGAGGGTCGCGATTCGTTGCATTGGGACCGGGGCTCGCATCGAGATCCACATAAACTAGCGTGCAGGGAAATAAGTTCATGTTGCTCCTGAAGGTTCAACACTGCTCTTCTATCCTTCTGGCAGACTCCCGGCTTTTCCGGGCGCTGCCTTCACTGTCCGGTCGTCGCAGCGCGATTACGCGTCACCACAGCGTCTCACACTCCTCCCCCAAGTACACTGTGAGGCAACCCGTCAATCAGGATCTCCAGATTCATCAAACGTCGTTAGTGGAAGCACCCGTAAAGGTGTTCATGGAACGAACCACACATGGAGCACCCATGACTGCGCGGCAAGACGGTCGACCATCGCGGGTAACGTTTCGCCCGGCGTTCCGGCAAAGACCAGACTGAGTTCCTCGAAACCCGCCTTGCGGTCACAACGTGCGCGGGTCCGTATCAGGTGCGAGGTATACGGCCGAATCAATTGCCACAGCGTGGCGACCCGGAGCTGTCCTGTCGGGCAACGAACTGACAGGGCCCAAAGTCCGTCCGCAAAGCCACCCGAATCGCGGAGGACGCCAGGCACGACGATCAATGCCCGACGATGTCGTGAGGCTGGAGCGTGGTTCATCGCTGGCAGTAACAATTACAAGGATTCGTGGAATCGGAACTTCCCCGGATCGGTGCACGCTTCGTGTTTGTCCGCATCCGCATTATCTGGCCGTCAACGGTCGCGCACTCTACGTTCACTCAGTTTGTTCACGTGCGCAACAACCATGCCTGTGACACGTCGACCGAAACGGATATCGGACTGAATTGTGCTGGGCCGCGTCGGTCCTTGCATGGTTCCTTCTCAGGAAACCAGGAAAGCGACAGAGTCCTGTTCCGCCAGATGGCGCACGAGCATGGCTGATGAGAAAACGAATGAGGATCTACCCCATACCCGCCAGAGGCATTTGTGACGGACTGCGTAACTACGTGCTATGCGCCCCCTTTCACGCATTCGTCACATAGGAACTGCACAGCCCCTTTGCGTTCACGAGCTTGCCCGCAAAGACCTCAAAGACCTGACATGGCCCGGTGGCGTCACCTGCCTTGCCCTGAAAGAACTGGCAGCTGGCGCAGGTCTGCCCAGCCTGATGTTTCGGGAGCCGCCCCCTGTCGACCCTCGTGGCATCGGTTCTGTAACCGAGTGCCTGCGCGTTGGTGTCTGACTCCAGCACCGGACCCGCTTGCGCCAATGCGTGCCGTATAACCGGCCATCCAAGGCAGCAAAACCGCAACAAAAAGATCCTTGTCGACTATATGCGCAGCAATCGCGGTTCGAGCACGATCGCGGCGTTTTCGGCGCACGGGCAGGGCTGGGCGTTTCGGTGCAGCTTGCGTGGAATGAAGTCGAGCACACGACTCACGACCCGTGTTGATCAATGGACCATCGGCAATCTGCGCGAGCGCCTTGACGCGCTTAAGAGCGACCCGTGGGCCGGCTACTCGAAGTGCCGGCAGCGCATCATCGCGGCAATGCGGAAGCGTCTCGATCGATCGGGAAAGAACGATTGAAGGTGTTCGCTCGAAATCTGCCATCGCCGATCGGCAGGCAAGTCGCGACTGAAGGCGCTGCCCGAAATCAGATACGCGTCGCCATAAACGCGGCGTTGCACGGACTTGCCGGAAGGGCTTGGACAAGCGGTGCCGGGGAGGGCGGCGATCCGCCGCTGTACCATCAGAACGTGTCCTTCACAGGCGGCAGCGATGCCGGTCCGCCTGGCCAAGCGTTCGGTGCCTCGCGTCAAGATATAGAGGGCTTACAGGCAAAGAGCTGCCGCTATCGTTGCGTCGAGCCTGCCGTCAGATCCGAAGCCGCGTGATCTTGGTGCCTTCGAGCGACACGCCGGCCATCAGGCCGGCATTGGTTAGCACGAACGCCTGCACCGGCGCGGTTGCGGTCGACGTATCGATATTGCCGTTCGCCCCCACCTTCACCACCGCAACGGTCGCGTCGGCACCGACTGCCCAGCCCTCGCTGTCGCGGAACCGTTCGAGCGCGTCCTGCGTCATGAAGAGGTAGACGATCGACTTGGACTGCCCGCCGATCTGCAGCCCGAACGAGCCGCCGGCCGTGCTGTAGTACCCGGCCGTCTGGCCGCCAACGCGCAACGCGCCTTCTCCGTACTGGCCACCGATCCAGAAGCCGGCCTGGATGACGGATGGAAACACCAGCACGCCACGAGCTTTCGAAACGAGCTCGTGCGAACCGTTGACGGTGGTATAAAGACGCGCGAGCGTCGAGTCGACACCGGCGTTGATGGAATGGCGTTTATCGGCATTGTCTGAAGCCTTCGACGCTGACGTGGTGGTACAGCCAGTGAGCCCGAGGCTGCTTGCCGCGAGCGTGGCACTGGTGGTCAAGATGAACTGTCTTCTGCGCATGATCTTTCTCCTGCATTAGCAAACAGCATTCATACTGCCCAGGTAAGAGCCCAGCGTGTGGGAAGACCCGCAGCAGCGGCAGTAGGGAAGCCTTACCCAGCACTTTGATGTTTCAGCATCAATCGTGCCGTGTGCATGTGACAGGTGGCCAGCCGCATGACCTGAAGCCGTCAGGACGCCGGCCTCGTCGATTGACGATCGAGCAGATCGAGGCTCGCGGGTACGAGTTCGCGCGGCTAATCTTCGCTGCCGCGCAGCCGGTGATACCAGTTCATCAAGGGCGTGGCCGAGACGCCATGTATTACTACCGACGTCGCGACAACGGCCAATGCGAGCGGCACCAATGGTGCGATGTCCGCAGCGGCGCCGTGCTCGAGCGCGTACGTGAGATAGTAGAAAGAACCGATGCCGCGAATCCCGAACCAGCTCATCAGCCGTCGCTGGGTATGTGTCGCGTTCGATCCCAGCAGCGACAATTCCACCGACACCGGTCGCACCAGCACGAACAGCGCGACGGTGAGCGCGACCGTTTGCCATGTGAACAGCGGCACTTGCAGATTGGCGAGCACGTTGCCGACCATCGCCATCACCGCGGCTTCGGCGATGCGTTCGAGTTCGATCGTAAAACCGAGCACCGATTCCGTCATATACGCATGCGCTTTGCTCGGATTCGTTGCGGTCGCGTCGATGTCTTCGGAATCGACCGTGCCGATTGCCTTGCGAGGCGAAATTCCCCCGCTCGCGCGATGCTCGACGCGGCGCATTGCGACACCCGCTGCGAACACCGCTAAAAAACCGTACGTATGTGCGAGTTGGGCAGCGCCGTACGTGAGTTCGATCAGGCCGAGCGCGAAAAATCCTTCGAGGCCGAGTGCCTGCGCATGGCGCGTGCGCAACCATGCAACCGCGTGCGTCGTGACCCAACCGAGCAGCCCGCCGATCGCGATGGCGCCGGCCACGCCCCACACCATGCTGCCCGCGAGCGTGAAGGTCAGCACGTCGCCGGCATTGGCAGCAGGCGCTGCGCATAACGCGAGGCCCAGCATCGCGAAGGGTAGTGCAATGCCGTCGTTCAGGCCACCTTCGCCGGATAGCGCGAAGCGCAGCAGATCGTGGTCGCCAGGATCGTGCACCTGGACGTCGTGAGCCAGCACCGGATCGGTTGGCGCGAGAATCGCCGCGAGCAGCAAAGACGGGCCCCAGCCGAGATGCAACACGAAGACGCCGACGAGCGTCAGTAGTGGAACCGTCGCCAGCATGGCGAGGAAGCCGAGCCGCAGCGGCACGGTCCAGAGCTTCTCGAGGACTCCTAGCCGCAAGCGCAAACCGATCGCAAACAGCGACACCAGCAGCGCAATTTCGGTGATGGTGCGAAGAAGGTGCGCGTCGGCGGCGATATCGAGGCGCAGCAGACCAATGCCCGGCGACCCGAGCGCGTAACCGGTGGCCAGGTAGAACATCGCAGCGCTACAGGGCAGCCGACGCAAAGTCGTCGCCGCAATGCCTATGAAAACAAGCACAGCACCGACGATGAGAAACCAGAGTGATTCTTCGTGCATGAGCATCCGCTTGAGGCTGGCGCGCGAACATTGCACGCGTCGCCGGTTGAAAGGCGCGCATTCCGCGCGATGCCCGGCCGCGCCTGCGCGTATGGCATCGGACGCTGTCGGACCGATGGTGGGCGCGGTGGCGCCTCAAGGCGAACGTCCGAACGCTTCGCGTAGTTTGCGCTTGGCCTGTTGCAACGTATCGCGGCGCGTCTTCGGCAGATTTCTGCCCGCGCGGTTGATATAGAAGTTGAGCATCGACATCGCGGACTGGAACGGCGTGCCCTTGCGGCGGCGGCTCTGCATCGACGAACGTTTGAGCGACTCCGCAATCGACTGCGCGCTGCCGGTTTTGAAAATGTTGTGCTCGATATCCAGCGCGTCACTGGTTTCCATTACGTGATGCGACCATTTCTGTTCACTCTTCGTGGCGCCGTTTTTGACGGTCTTCGCCTTGGCGTGCGCATGCGCTCGCGCATGCCGCTGGCGCGGCGGGCGTCCCGCCTTGCCGCGCGCGACTGGATGTTTCGGTTTGCTGGCGGCCATGGTTTTGCCTCCTTCGTGTGAAGTCGCTTGGCGGAGTGCTTCGTGTGTTTCGCGTGCTCAAAGCGAAACGCGCCGGACATCGCGTTGACGGATTGCCGGCAGATCACGGTGAGCAAGCCCCGAACCTGAAGCTGTCCGGACCAGCCTGCAACAGCGGCCGGATTACAGTTTCAGGCCGCCGGCCTTCGACGCATCCGACGATCCGGCCGGAATCTCGGCGACGCCCAAATCGTCGCGCCGGTTGAACGGATCGCGTCCCCAATGCGGCTCGCTGCCGTAGTACTGATGCATGGAGGTGGCCAATGTCTGATTCGCCATAGAAGGCCAGTGATCCTTATCGAAGCCCGGAGCGTTTTCCACGTGTTCGGCCGTCATCGACAGTACGAAGCATTTTTGTTGCGTATCGAGCGTCAGCGCGCGCCATGGAATGGCCAGCAACTTGTCGCCAATGCCGAGAAAGCCCCCGCTCGGTAACACCGCATACGCGATGCGGCCGGAGCCGACGTCGAGCATGATGTCCTTGATCTCGCCAATGTCTTTGCCGTCACTGCTGAGCACCTTGTTGCCATCGAGGGTCGCTGCTGCCATCACGTCCGGCCCCGGGACCGTCCGCGCTTGCGCTGCCCTTGCCGCCAATGCGTGCGCCTTGGCGCTGGCGCAGGTTGCCTTGCGTCTGTGGCTGGATCGGCATCGGCATGATCTTCCTCCTCTACAGGTTGAGTGTAAGGGTGTCGCAGCAACGGGCGTTCCTTCGGTTGTGCAGCCGCGGGCAACGGTCTAGGAAGGTCGACGCGCCGCGGTACGGCGCGCGTAAAGGATACTGGCTGGTTTGCAATTTTTTCGTATGAATAGATAAGTAAAACTAATGAACGTTTTTGCACGCATTCCTGCGTATGCAGAAGAAACACGTCTTGCGCTGCATCAGGGACGATGCGGCGTTGCGCGTGGTCGGCGTCTCCGCTGCCTGACCGTCTTCGCCGACTTCCGCGGGATCGGGCAACTCGGGCAGATTGTGGCTGTCGTTCGGTGGTGCCTGATCGTCTTCCGATCCCGGTGTGCTGGAGACCTCGTTGGATATCGGCGTGGTTTGCATCGCTTTCACCATAAAGACACTGATGCACGAAGACGACGCACGCCGCGTGCCAATGTTCTCCACGCCCGCATCGTTGCTGTTTCCGAGAGCGCACGCCCGGAAGGCGCCGACCTTGCTTGATCACTGGTGACAGCAACAACAGTTGCGTCGCAAGCGTTGAATGCCGCATTTACCCTACGGAGACGTCGAGTAAGGAGAGATCTTGAAAAAGCTAACCAAAAAAGCACGGCCAAACAATTACTGATGGTGATGGCGCTCGTATTGTTGACGGCCGTAGGCGGCTGCAAGCCCTGCTCTAGCGACAACGCCGGCGCCGCATTGGGCAGCAGCGGCGTGATGGGCGGTCACGCGGCGACCGGCAGCACCGCTGACACGAGTAGCGGCGCAGCGGGTGCAGCCGATAAGGCGAGCATGCCCGCCGCAGCCGCCGCGCAATCGGGCGCGAGCCAATGACCTTGGTCCGGCGCCGATTTGCGGTAGGGCGGTCTGGGTTGAAATGCCTCATGACCAGGCAGACGCAGGAGCGGCAATATAGGCAGGTTGAGGAGGTGGACAGGCGCGGACATACTGCTCCGGCTGTATCGGTGCAATCTATGCATGCCGCTCGGTTCTCGCGACGGTGGGAACAAGCGCGTGCGCTTGCATCGCGGAGATGCAATCATGGACTCAAAAATCCATTACCAGATGAATATCTGTGGCGGCGATTTCACGCATGTCAGAGAATGCTTCCGTGACTGGAAATCGCAGCCACTCGTGTATCGCTGGAACCAGCGGACGTGCGAGGGAAAACAGGAAGTGAGTCCACTGTCCGGACGTGTGTTCAACGACGGCGAGGTCGCGCACCGGGCGCTCGAGCGCGTTTGCGGACCGAGCGATCCCTACGCGCTCGCCGCCGAGATTCACGGCGGCGAGCGCGACCTATGGCTAGTGATGGCAGCGTTCGAAGAAGAAGCTTGAGGCGGCCCGCGCGCCGCATCTTCTCTGCTCGCAGCCCGTAATCGACGTGTTCAACGAGGCCGCCTCGCCGCGCGCGAGGACGCCGCCTGGCCTGCATTGACCGCACGGCGAGATGTTAGCGAGCTGGATCTGCCAGTGGGTTTCGCAACGGTTGCCTTGCGCACCGTACGCGACTTCTTCAGCAACGTTGTCAGCGAGCCTTCGATGCCGCCGGTCACCGCCGAGTCGCGCGTCTTGCGACCCCTGGCGTCTGCTTGACGCGCGAGCTTCGCGGCACGCTTGTCCGCCTGCGCGAGCAGCACGGCAAACGCCGCTTCATCCGCTTTCAGACCGCGACGCGCCTGGCCGGGCGGCAGGTCCTGCAATTCATCCGCCTCGAATGCGCTGATCACGGCCGGATGTATGTAGCAGCGCCGGCATACCGCCGGCGTATTGCGCAACAGCGTCGCGACGTCCTTCACTGTCGCGACGAAGTGCCGGCGTGCTTCCGCCGCGCTGTTGCAAATCAGCCGCCGCAGCGCGGCGAGTGCATAGACGCTGCCCGCCCAGGTCCGGTAGTCCTTCGCGCTGAAATCCCCACCGGTCGCGCGGCGCAGGTAGTCGTTGATGTCCGCCGAGCCGACAGTGCGGCGCGTGCCGTCTTCGTCAAGATACTGGAACAGATCGTGGCCCGGCAATTCGGCGCAGCGCCGCACGATGCGCCTGACGCGCGGATGGTGCACAGTGACATCGTGCTCGATACCGCTCTTGCCGCGGAACTTCAGGCGCACCTGGTCCGCTTCAATCTTCACATGCTTTTTGCGCAGCGTCGTCAGGCCGTACGACTGGTTATCGCGCGCGTATTCGACACTGCCGACACGGATGAGCGTCGTGTCAAGCAGCTGCACGATTGCGGCGATGACCTTGTCGCACGGCATGCCCGGTAACTTCAGGTCGCATGCGACGCGCCTGCGGATCTTCGGCAGCGCGCGGCCGAACGCGGCCATGCGCTCGTATTTGTTGGCGTCGCGTGAGTCGCGCCAGCGCGCGTGATAGCGGTATTGCTTGCGGCCGCGCGCGTCACGGCCGGTTGCCTGCAAATGACCGCGGGCGTCGGGGCAAATCCATACGTCCTCGTACGCCGGTGGAATTGCCAATGCGGCGATGCGATCAATTTCGCTTGCATCGTCGATGCGTTGGCCGCTCACGTCGAAGTATGCGAAGCCATCTTTTTCGCGCCTGCGCGTGTAGCCGGGCCTGGTGTCGTCCGAATGCCGCAGACCGGGCGGCATCGCGGCAGGGGCAGCTTGCTGGGCGATGTCGTCAGTGCGGCGCTGGGTCGGGTCGGTCGTGGCAGCCATCGTTGCAGGTAGAAGTTTCAAGCGGGAGGCGCGGGTTGCGCCGATGTCTCGCTGGAAGCAAAGGCGGTGCCCGGTGCGCGTGCCGGGCACCGCAGGATGCACGGGCGGACCAGTCCCGCCGATTGCTCGCCGTGGGCAATGGACAAACGAAGGAGAGCGTCACGAGCAGCACGCGGAATCCCGACGAGGAGCCGCGACAGCAAGTGAAGCAAACCGGCGGCGCAACAGGTGCGCGCGGTCCGGGCGATTCGTCCGAAAAGCGGCAGCGATGTTGTCGGCGCGAAGCGTCATGACTTCGATGTCGATTTCGAACTGGACAACCAAGCGCTCGACACTGGCGATACGGATCTCGGCAGTGACACGGACCATTCAGGCACAGGCGAGCGGGCTGCGGCCGACAGCGATCCGGGGCTGGTCCACGACGCCGACATTGAACCAGATCGAATCGTCGACTCATCGGCAACTGACGATGACGACCTCGACGAGGACCCGACGGGTCGCCAAGACTGTGCCCGCCAGGCATCCGGCGCCTCGCTTTCCGCGCGCTTTTGCCTGGGCATATCTTTTGCTGGCTAAGCAGGCATGCGGTGTCAGGCGCCCGCTCCCTGCATCTAGGTTGAAGGAGAAAACGCATGGCTAAAACGCTGAAAGCTCGCAAGGTGGCGATACTCGCCGTCGACGGCTTCGAACAGGCCGAACTGGTCGAACCGAAACGCGCGCTCGCCGAGGCTGGCGCAACGGTCCACGTCATATCAGCGAAGCCTGGCAAGATCCAGGGTTTCAATCATCTCGAGAAGGGTGACACCATCGAGGTCGATTCGACCTTCGACGAGGCCACTGCAAACGACTACGACGCCTTGGTACTGCCGGGTGGTGTGGTGAACGGCGACGCCATCCGTTTGCTGCCGCAGGCACAGGCTTTCGTTAAGGCCGCTGACAGCGCAAAGAAACCGATCGCCGTGATCTGCCACGGCACGTGGCTGCCAGTGTCGGCAGGGATCATCAACGGGCGCACGGTAACGAGCTGGCCGAGTTTGCAAGACGATATTCGCAATGCGGGTGGCACCTGGGTGGACCAGGAGGTAGTCGAGGACGGCAATCTGATTACCAGCCGCAAACCTGACGATATTCCAGCTTTCACCAAGACACTGATTGCGCAATTGTCAAAGCGCAAGGCTGGCTAAGCGAAGCTTGATTGCACGAGGCGTGCAGACGTTCTGTTAAATGCTGCACCTCGTCGTTCAGCCTGAGTCCGTGATATGTCCACCAAGGAGAAAATGCATGAAATTCCGGTATTCCCTGCAAATGATGACGCTTGCGCTTGCGCTGGGGCTGGGCGCAGCGTTGATCGGCGCTGCGTACGCGCAAGCGAGTGACGCACCCGCGAACGATGCGCCGATGAGCGGCACGAAGCTCTCGCCGGCAGACCAGCAGTTCGTGCAGGATGCCTCACAGTCCGACGCCACCGAGATCGCGGCAAGCAAAATCGCGCTCAGGAATTCGAGTGATCCGCACGTCAAGACATTCGCACAGCAAATGATCGTTGACCATACGAAACTTTCGCACGGCGTGGCCGCTCTCGCCACGAAGAAGGGGCTGGCCACGGCGCAGTCCGCCGATTCAGCACTGGTCGGCAAACTGCAGACGCTCAAGGGCCGCGAATTCGATCAGGCCTACGTCGAACAGATCGGGGTAGAAGCGCATCAACGAGCGGTTGACCTGTTCCAGCAGGAGAGCCAGAGCGGCACTGACGCGCAACTGAAGGCCGCAGCCACTCACGCATTGCCGACAATCAAACATCACCTCGCGATGGCGCAGAAACTCGCCGGCGCAGTGAAGGGTCCATCATGAACGTGATGCTGCTGCGGCTGGCCTATGAGGATTCCCTTATGCACATTACTTTTCCCGACGACCGCGCGGTCTTCGACGGCGCGAATCTGACAGTGCGCTTTGTGGCGTACATCGATGGCGAGCCGGTTGAGTGCACGATAACCGCCGAGGCACTGGAAGATCATTTTGGCGCAGATTCCGCGCTGGAACCCGCCTTGATGGCCGCCTTCGACAACGGCCGCAATCGCATCCGTTCGGTTTGCGCGGAAGCGCTCGGCCAGAACGACGGAGAAAGCGTTGTGCTACATAGCGGACTGTTCAGAGTGGAAGGCATGGAACCCGATCGCGGCACCACGGCATAGTCCGCATCGGCTATTCAAGGATGAAAGCAGGCCATATGTCACCCATCGTCGCAGCGCGCTTTACGAGATCTCCCGCTGCTGAGGACGCGGCGCAATGGCTCTTCAACGGGGGTCTTGTCGAAGAGGACGCCACCCTGTTTTTCGTCAATTCGAGCGGCCAGCATGTCACGATTGGTGCGGTGGTGGAAGCAGTCGTCGGCGTTGCGATCTTCGCGGCGTTTTTGTCGCCGCTTCCCGTGTCGCTCATCGCGGCCGGGGTCGGGGCGTATGTCGGGTCGTTGGTCGGCGCGATGTCGCGCACTCTCGAAGCCGGGAAGCCCGGGCATTGGGTGTCCTACTATGAAGAAATCCGGGACTCCGGTGTGCTGGTCGCCATCCACGTGTCGCCGGACAATCAGCTGGATGCCGCACGGGTGCTGCGCGACACGGCAGGCGCGACGATCGAACGTGCGACCGGCCGTTGGCAGCAAGGGCGGTGGGCCGACTTCGATCCGCGCAAGCGGCCGGAGCCGCTCAGCGAATTCAACGAGAAACGCCCTTGATTTAAGGGCGCTTTTCGCTGAAGTTTTCAGCGAGGCGGACGACAGGACGGCCCTGCATTGTCGAGCCGCCAATCGGGCGACGTGTTCCGGGCACGCCGCACGCGGATTCTTCGTCCACACGCTCCGGCCGATCGGGGCCGGTGAAGAACTGTTTATTGAATATCTGCTGGCTGATGACGATCCTCTGGATGTGGTTTTCCATCCCGACGTGCTGAAGCCACCGTTGCCAAAGGGCGTTGCATCCGACGGTGCTCCTGGCGCAAGCACGAGGAAATAGATGTCGCTGGATCCTGACGATTGGCGGTGACGTCGACGCCAGCGCGTATCGTCGACACATACAGGGGAGTGGCCTTATGCAGAAGCGGAAGTTCGCAAGAAAAAGTGCAGGGGAAGTGAATCTGCCGGAACTACTGGACCGGTTTGAACTGGCACTGACGGGGACGCCCGCGCGCACGTCCCTCTGTCGAGCGCTGTCGGATCTGAACCGGAGGCTCGGCCAGCGAGAAAATTGCTGCAGCGCCTAGTCGATTCACGTCCCCCCGCGACGTCGGCGCCAAACCGTCGTCGAATCCTGCCGCTGTTTTCTTAGAGACGGTTTCAAAAAGGCTCCTGCATAGATCGCTGGAGGGTATTCCAACAGATGAGGCAAGCGGCGAACTTCAAGAAAGCTTCATGGATCCTGGCAAGGCGCTCGTAGCGGACTCGAAGACG
>CABFVV010000096.1_pt1 | contig 36242 bp, 34 predicted proteins | sample 8864751 | NCBI WGS metagenome assembly CABFVV01 (sample SAMEA5735770, study PRJEB23740) | soil metagenome | biome: forest; feature: forest soil; material: soil | place: USA | collected 2013-10-13 | depth 0.1 m | reverse complement strand
ATCACTGACCATAAAGTGTCAATGATGTCCCCGCACGTCTGTCAACCATGTCCCCGGTCTATACACAGCCGGCAAAGAGAAGTAGGTGCCGCCCCGCACAGGGGCAACGCTAATAGACCACTAACAATTCAAGGAAAGGCCAACACCCTAAGAACACAGACAATGCCGCCGCCAAAGGCAAAAAACTACGCCGCCATTACAGCCCTCTTCCTCTCAGCCCGCTGCATAAAATAGTTCCCCAAAACAACCCCAACAGTAACAACAGCAATAAACAACGTAGCCAACGCATTCATCTCCGGATTCAACCCAAGCCGAACACGAGAAAAAACAACCAGCGGCAACGTCGTCGACCCAGGCCCCGACAAAAACGCCGACAAAACCAGATCGTCGATAGACAACGTAAACGACAACAACCACCCAGAAATAAGCGCCTGCGAAATCAACGGCAACGTAATGAAGAAAAACACCTTCAGCGGCGTAGCCCCAAGATCCAGCGCAGCTTCCTCAAGCGAAGGATTCAACTCCTTCACCCGCGACTGCACGATGATGGCCACATACGAAATACACAACATCACGTGCCCGATCCAGATCGTGAAAATACCGCGCCCGGCGGGCCACCCCAACCACTTGGCCATTTCGATGAACAGCAGCAGCAGCGAGATCCCCTGAATCACCTCGGGAATCACCAGCGGCGCATTGATCATCCCAGTGTAAAGGGTAAAGCCACGAAACCGCCCCATCCGGGCCAAAACAAACCCGGCCCACGTGCCAATAATCACCGAAGCAAACGCCGTCAGCAACGCCACGCGCAAAGATAACCACGCAGCCGCGATCAACTCGCTGTCCTGCAACAACGCCGCATACCAGCGCGTCGAAAACCGTGTCCACACCGTGACCAGTTGCGATTCGTTGAACGAATACACAACCAGACTCACGATCGGAACGTAGAGGAACAGAAAACCGATCCCCAAAGCAATGATCTGCAAAATTCGGTTCGGCTTCATCAGCGCCTTTCCTCCATCGCCTTCGCCTGCGCGTACTGGAAAAACGCCATCGGCACCAATAACAACAACACCATCGCGCACGTCACGGCAGACGCCATCGGCCAATCGGCATTGTCGAAAAACTCATTCCACATCACGCGGCCAATCATCAGCGTGTTCGCGCCGCCCAGCAATTCCGGAATCACGTACTCGCCCACCGCTGGAATAAATACCAGCAAACACCCGGCAATAATGCCGTTCTTCGACAGCGGCAAGGTGATCTGCCAGAACGCCCGCCACGGCTTCGCGCCCAGGTCGTAGGCGGCTTCCAGCAAGGTCATGTCCATCTTCACCAGGTGCGCGTACAGCGGCATCACGAGGAACGGCAGGTACGAATACACCATGCCGATATAAACCGCGGTGTTCGTGTGATACAACTCGATCGGCGTATGGATCAGCCCGGTCGACATCAGAAAGTTGTTCAGCAAACCGTTGTTCTTCAGGATCCCGATCCATGCATATACGCGAATCAGAAACGACGTCCAGAACGGCAGCATCACCGCCATCATCAGCAGATTGCGACTCGCCGGATTCGATCGGGCAATGTAATACGCCATCGGATAACCGATCAGCAAACACAGCAACGTGGAGATCGCCGCGACCACCACCGAATTCACATAGGTCGCGAAATAGAGGCTGTCGGTCAGCAGAAACGCATAGTGCGACAGGTCCAGCGCGACGTGAACCACCCCATCGGTGTACTTGGCGAGTTCGGTATAAGGCGGGATGCCAAGCTGCAAATCGGCAAAGCTGATCTTCACGACCAGCAGGAACGGCACGAGGAAAAACAGCAGCAACCAGATGAACGGGCCGGCCACCACCGCGGTGCGGGCAGTCAGATTGAAACGGCGCACCGGCCACGACGCGAAAGAACTGATCGAGCGCTTCATGACGTCAACACCACGCCGGCCGATGCGCTCCAGCGCACATACACCTCGTCGCCCCAGGTGGGCGGATCGATCTCGGTCAAGGCAAGGCTCGTCACGTTGGCGATCACCGTTTTGCCGGCGTCGAGTTTCACGTGGTACAGCGAATAGCCGCCCATGTAGGCGATATTCGTTACCACGCCCTTGCCCCAGTTGTACGCACCCTCAGGCGGTTTGCGCGTGAGCGCGATGCGCTCGGGCCGCACGGAAATCGTCACCGGCATGCCGAGCGGCCCGGTGATGCCATGGCTCACGTAGAGACGGACCGGCAAGTCGGGCGTTTCAATGAACACGTGATCGGGTTCGTCTTCGACGACGTTGCCGTCGAACAGATTGGTCGAACCGATGAACTCGGCCGAAAAACGGCTATTCGGATATTCGTACACTTCGTGCGGTGTGCCGAGCTGGATGATCTCGCCTTCGCTCATCACGGCAAGACGGTCCGCCATCGTCATCGCCTCTTCCTGGTCGTGCGTCACCATCATGCAGGTCACGCCGACCTTGTCGAGAATGTTGACCAGTTCGATCTGCGTGCGCTGACGGATCTGCTTGTCGAGCGCGGACATCGGCTCGTCGAGCAACAGCAGCTTCGGCCGCTTGACGAGCGAGCGCGCGAGCGCCACACGCTGCTGCTGGCCGCCGGAGAGCTGATGCGGCTTGCGCTTCGCAAAGCGGCCCATCTGCACGAGATCGAGCGCGGTCTGCACGCGGTCTTTCAGTTCAGACTTCGGCACACCTTCCTGCTTCAGGCCGAAGGCGACGTTGGCCTCGACCGCCATGTGCGGAAACAGCGCGTATGACTGGAACATCATGTTGACCGGCCGGCGATAAGGCGGCAATTGCGCGAGGTCTTCGCCGTCGATCAGGATCTTGCCCGACGTGATCGATTCGAGGCCGGCCAGCATGCGCAACAAGGTCGATTTGCCACAGCCGGAACTGCCAAGCAGCGCGAACAGCTCGCCCTTTTTCACCGACAGGTTGACTCCTTTGACCGCTGCAGTCTCGCCGAACTTCTTCACGATGTCGACGATCTGGACGAAATTCTCTGCTGCACCGCCTGCTGCGGCGTTCACGCCCGGGGACGGCACGGCGGCCCCTGCCATCGCGCCCGACTGGTCACTACTCATCACAATGCTTTACTCCGGCGTTTGACGAACAAAGCCCCCGGTGGACACCGAGGGCTTCTTGATGATACTTACCCGTTCACTCTGGCGGCGAATCAGCGGCCGGACTTGAATTCAGTCCACAGCCGCGTTTGCAGACGCTGGATTTCCGGCGGCAGCGGCTTAAGCAGGAACAACGTCTTGATGACTTCAGGCGAGGGGTACACGGCCGGATCGTTCGCCACGTCCTTGTCCACATACTTGCGCGCTTCGAGGTTGGCGCTTGGATAGTAGACGGCGTTGGTGATCGCGGCGTGAACCTGTGGCGTTTCGATGTAGTTGATCCACTCGAGCGCGGCTTCCTTGTTCTTCGCGTCCTTCGGAATCGCCATCACGTCGAACCACACCGGGGCGCCGCCCTTCGGAATGTAGTACTCGATCTTGTAAGCCTTCTTCGCCTCGACCGCGCGATGCTTGGCGATCACGACGTCGCCCGACCAGCCGTACGCGAAGCACACGTCGCCGCCAACCAGGTCATTGATGTAGCCCGACGAGTTGAACTGCGTGATGTACGGGCGGATCTTCTTCATCATCTCGAGCGCGGCGCGGTAGTCGGCCGGGTTCGTGCTCATCGGGTCTTTGCCGATGTAGTGCAGCGCGGCGGCGAACATCTGGTCCGGCGCGTCGAGCACGGACACGCCGCAGGCCTTCAGCTTCGAGATGTTTTCCGGCTTGAAGAGGACGTCCCAGCTGTCGAGCGGCACGTTCTTGCCGAGGATCTGCTGCGCCTTGGTCACGTTGTAGCCGAGGCCGGTCGTGCCGTATGCCCAGGGTACCGTGTACTTGTTGCCCGGATCGGCGCCGGCCACGAGGACCATCAGCGAGGGATCGAGGTACTTCAGGTTCGGCAGCTTCGATTTGTCGAGCGGCGCGAAGATGCCCGCGGCGATCTGCTTGCCGGCGTAATTGCTGGTCGGCACGACGATGTCGTAACCGGAACTGCCGGTGAGGAGCTTGGCTTGCAGCGTGTCGTCGCTGTCGTAGTTGTCGTATTTGACCTGGACACCGGACTGTTTGGTGAAGTTCGGAATGGTGTCCTTGGCGATGTAATCGGACCAGTTATACACGTTGAGCTGCGTGTCTTTCGCAGCAGCCGTCAACCACGGTGTCGCGCACAGAACCAGTGCCGCCACTTGTCCCACTACCCGTCTTTTCATCCCGTTCTCCGATCCTGACCGGCCCGACCCGGCTGTCTTCAACCACGCCGCGGCACACCGCACGCGGCTCCCCTGAAAAATCCGAAAACTACCATTAATTGTTGCGCGCACCAAAAAAAATGCTGGGCTGTCGCGCAAACGGTACAGCGTAAGCCGCGCCGCTACAAAATGGGCGCAATTTTAGCGGGTTATCGGCGCGTGTCTACCCGAAAAAAACACCAGTGGCGGCCCCGGTGTTATCTCGTTGTCAACTTACGCCGACCGCACCCCACCGGGTTCGCATCAAGGCGGCAGCCAGAGGCCGCTTTCCCTGAATCTTATGCCTTACAGCTAACCTCGATGCGAGCGTAAGCCACCCGTCGCGCCACGGCATCGGCACCGGGCGCGACCTTGCACAGATCTGCCGCGAAGGCTCCAGCCGCCGCGTCACGCTGTTCCTGTGGCTGACGGCCGGCATGCTGATGTCGGCGGTCAGCACCTTCGTCCTGCTGGCGCTCCAGCAGGCAGGCGGCCGCCGGCTCGCGGCGGGCATCGTCGGTGCGACGGCGCGTTGTTGTGGCAGTTGGCGTTCGGCGGACAAGGCCGCCTTGTGTGATTTATTTGTGACCGAAGTGGTTTTGTAAGTATTTTCCAACCGTCTACGGCAGTCCGAACGGCTGGCAACTCGACTAAGACCAACTAGCAGCAATGAACGGCGCGAATCAGGTACAGCATTGCGCGCTGAGTGGTGGAATTCGAATCGAGGCGAAGGCGGCAATGGATACTGCCAACCGTGCACGCATCTGTGCCATGGCGAGCGCGACGCCGGGGCGCGATGGCCGCATCGGTTAACATAGCGGAACTTCGCTTCTCCGCCCCAAGGTTTCCGATGGCTTCGAATCTCCACGATCTTCCCGACAGCCCGTGCATCGGTGTCTGTTCCACGCTTTTCGACGAGGTCTGCAAAGGCTGCGGCCGCACCGCCACCGAAGTATCCAACTGGGTGTTCCTGAGCGACGAGGAAAAACGCGCGGTGTGGGTACGCATCGAGCAGGACGGCACCGCGATGCGTTTCAAGAACGACAAGCTGTAGCCTCCCGCGCGCCGTGGCCACCCGCATCGGCCCTCTTGCCGGAAAACCCGTCTCCCGACTGGGATCGCGATTGCAATAAAAAACGCCGGACATTCCGGCGTTTTTGCGTGAGGAGCGCAGCTTCCCGCGCGTGGCGATCAGAACCGCATACCGACACCCAAACCGACCACCACCGGATCGATATTCAGCCGGCCAAGCGACTGACCGCCGAGCGTTGCGTCGGTGTGCATCCAGATCTTCTTGATATCCGCGTTGACGAACAGCGACTTGGTCACCTGCACGTCCACACCTGCCTGCAACGCGGGACCGAAGCTATGATTGGTGACCGAAATCGGCTGACCGCCCGCATTCAGGCCGTTGTTATAGAACAACGTGTAGTTCAGACCCGCACCGACGTACGGCCGGATACGCCCCGCGTGGTTGAAGTGATATTGCAGCAGCAGCGTGGGCGGCAACACGTTCACACCACCGAGATTGCCGAGACTCGACGTCAACTGATGGCGCGACGTGCCGAGAATCAGCTCGACGCCGAGGTAGTCGCGGATCATGTAGGTCAGATCCAGCTCCGGCACGATGGCGTTGTTGACGCCCACATCGAGCGCCGACAGCGACTGGTTGGTCTCCACGTTCGGCATGATGCTGATTGCGCGCAGACGCACCAGTACGTCTCCGGCGTGAATGCCGCTCATCTGGTCGTCGCCGGCAGCCTGCGCCGGTGAGGCCAGCGCGCCCGCGCCTAACAGGCACGTCGCGACGAAGGTTGCCTTGATTCTGTTCCTGAGCAAGTGCTTCATGTGCTTCCCCGAGTGTTGTTTGCGTGCGGGGATTGTCGAAGTTCCTGTCAGGTTTCACGTTGACCCGTATCAACCGAGCGAGAACGCCCAACGACCTGCGACAGCGGGTCGCGTCGCGCCGGTCAGAAGCAGTTCGATCAGGTCGTGGACGCTGCGGATGGCCGTGCCGAACGGCAAGGCTTCGCGGCCGCGAAAGAACAGACCGTTGGCCACGTCGCCGCGCAATGCCGCGGCGAGTCGCGTGTCGATGCAGAAGTGGCCGAACTTCTCGACACCGTCGCGCCAGCCACACACGCTGAGGCATTCGAGCCCGGTCGGGCAGACGTGTTTGAGCGCGCCGACCTTCGCGCGGATTTTCGTTTCGTGGCGCAGATAGCGCATCAGCCATGGTGTTTTCACGGCGCGCGCGGGCAGCCCCGTCACGCTGACGAATTCGACGATGTCGTCGGGCGTCGCTTCGGCCAGTACGCGTTTGAAGTTCGGATGCGCGTCGCCTTCTTCGGTCACGGCGAACGGTGTGCCGAGCTGCACGCCGCTGGCACCGGCGCTCAGCAGTTCGCGCACAGCTTCGTGACTATTGATGCCGCCCGCGACGATCAAGGGCACGTCCTGGCGACGCAAACCAAGCGATGTGAATACCGCATCTAGTTCCTCAAGCACACGCAAGAATTCGAAGCGCGGGTCGCGCATGTCGGCGAGATTGCTCACGCCAAGATGGCCGCCCGCGTGGGCCGGATGTTCGATCACCACGGCGTCTGGCAGACGGCCCTTTTTCATCCACTTCTTCAGCACCAGCGCGACACCGCGGCTATCCGACAGAATGGGGATCAGCGCGATGTCGTGGCCGTGGGTCATGTCCGGCAAATCGAGCGGTAAGCCAGCGCCCATGACAATTGCATCGGCGCCGCTTTCGCAGGCAACGCGCACGTAATCCGCCTGCGCGTTGACCGCTTTCATCACGTTGACGGCGATCATGCCGCGGCCTTCGCTGAGTGCCTTGGCGGCGTGGATTTCACGCGCCAGCGCGGTGAGGTTCGCCTGTTCGAGCGTAGCCCGGTCGGGAGATTGCCGGCAGCGTTCGATCAGATCGGGATGATGATGGCGCAGGTCGATGCTCGCGATGGTGCCGAGTGCGCCTTCGCGAGCGACGCTGCCGGCCAGCCGGTGGGCCGAGATGCCGACGCCCATGCCGCCTTGCACGATCGGAAGCAGCGAGCGGCCGCGGGTAAGGAGTGGTGGGAAAGAGTGAGAGGTGTGCATTGACGACCCGATTGGTGGACTATCGAAACGGTGATAATCGATCGTCGGGCGCGGCGTGCCTTGCTTTGGGTCAAGGAGGCAGTTTGCTGGTTTGGTTTTGAGAGCGGTTGGTTGACGTTGGTCACGTCACGGTAAGGTTGATTCGTACGGACGGACAAACCAGAGCCAGCATGCACGACGCCCACCATGAAAAAAGCCCACTTCGAAGAAGCAGGCTTTTTCTTGCACTACACCGTGAAGCAGAAAGCGCTTACTGCACGCCCTGGCTCAACAGGAAGTCTTCATAGTTGCCGCCGAAGTCGTTCAGCGTGCCGTTGGTCTTCACTTCGATGATCCGGTTCGCAAGACCGCTCACGAACTCACGGTCGTGCGACACGAAAATCAGCGTGCCTTCGTACTTGTCGAGCGCGATCTGCAGCGATTCGATCGACTCCATGTCCATGTGGTTGGTCGGCTCGTCCATCAGCAACACGTTGTGACGGCCCAGCATCAACTTGCCCCAGATCATGCGGCCCTTCTCACCACCGGAGAGCACCTTGACCGACTTGCGGATGTCGTCGGCATTGAACAGCAGACGGCCGAGCGTGCCACGCACCATCTGCTCGTCATCGCCTTCCTGGCGATAGCCGTCGATCCAGTCCATCAGCGTGACGTCGGTCGGAAACTCTTCATACGTATCCTGCGGCATGTAACCGACGTTCGCGTTTTCGGCCCACTTCACGGTACCGTGGTCGAGCGTCAGCTTGCCGAGCAGCGAACGCAGCAGCGTGGTCTTACCCGCGCCGTTCTCGCCGATGATCGCGATACGCTCGCCCGGCTGCACGCTGACGCTGAAGTCGTTGAAGATCTGACGCTCGTATTTCTTCGAGATCTTGTCGGCCACCACCGCGATGTTATGCAGCTTCTTCTCGTACTCGAAGCGGATGAACGGATTCTGCCGCGAAGACGGCTTGAATTCCTCGATCTTGATCTTGTCGATCATCTTCAGACGGCTGGTGGCCTGACGCGCCTTCGACTTGTTCGCCGAGAAGCGGCGCACGAAGTCCTGCAGGTCGGCAACGCGTTCCTTCGCCTTGGCGTTGGCATTCTGCTGACGCTCGCGTGCCTGCGTGCTGGCCAGCATGTAGTCGTCGTAGTTGCCCGGATAGACCTTCAGCGTGCCGAAGTCCATGTCGGCCATGTGCGTGCAGACCTGGTTCAAAAAGTGCCGATCGTGCGAGATGATGATCATCGTCGAGTTGTACTGGTTGAGCACGTCTTCCAGCCAACGGATCGAGTTGATGTCCAGGTTGTTGGTCGGTTCGTCCAGCAGCAGCACGTCCGGCTTCGAGAACAGTGCCTGCGCGAGCAGCACGCGCAGTTTCCAGCCCGGCGCGACGTTGCTCATCGGGCCATTGTGGTCTTCGATCGCGATGCCGATGCCGAGCAGCAGCTCGCCCGCACGCGCTTCCGCAGTGTAGCCGTCGTACTCGGCGAACTTCGCTTCGAGTTCGGCGGCGTGCATATAGTCGTCGTCAGTCGCGTCGGGGTTCGCGTAGATCGCGTCGCGCTCGGTCATCGCGGCCCACATTTCGGCGTGCCCCATCATCACGACGTCGAGCACGCGCACGTCTTCGTACGCGAACTGATCCTGGCGCAGCTTGCCAAGGCGGACGTTCGGTTCGAGCATCACGTTGCCGGAGCTCGGTTCCAGATCGCTACCCAGTATCTTCATGAAGGTGGATTTGCCGCAGCCGTTCGCACCAATCAGGCCATAGCGGTTCCCTCCCCCGAATTTGACCGAGATGTTCTCGAAGAGGGGCTTTGGCCCGAATTGCATGGTGATATTGGCGGTAGACAGCACGGCGCGTCCTTTGAATGTGATATCGGCGAACAACCCAATATTTTAGCAGGTTATCGCGAATTCAACCCACGCAAGCGCCGTGTTCACGCGTTTCGACGCCGCTTTCACCCCCGGTTCGCGCTTCCCCGCACGCCTTCTAGCCGCCGCGCGGCGTCTGCAAAACGCCGATGAAGGCCGACAGATCGGCCTCGCCCAGCCCCATCGCCGCGCCGAGTCGCAACAGTTGCTGGACCGTCGACGAAACCGGCATCGGCGTGCCCGTCTCGTACGCTGTCGCGGCGACCGTGTCGATGTCCTTCTGGAACGTACGGAATGCGCCGATCGGCGCGAGGCCGCTTTGCGTCATGCGCGGCACGAAAATCTGCAGCAGCACCGAATCGGCCCAGCCGCCGGCGAGGCCTTGCGTCAGTTTGGCGGCGTCGATGCCGCTGCGTTGCGCGAGGCTCACGGCCTCGGCGATCGCCGCCAGGGTCGCGGTGACGATGGTCTGATTGCAAAGCTTGGTGGTCTGCCCCGCTCCGACCTCGCCCATGTGTGTGACGCGGGCCGAATAGGCGTCAAGGAGTGGCGTGACCGCCTCGACGTCTGCCGCGGCGCCGCCCGCCATGATCGCCAGCGTGCCCGCCGTCGCGCCCGCCACGCCGCCGGATACCGGCGCGTCGATCCAGCCGACGCTCGCGGTGCCTGTGCCCGCAGATTCTCGCTCTCGCTCTCGCTCACCCTCGCCCGTAGCAGCAATCGGACCTTCCGCCGCAACGGCCGCCACCGCCGCCGCGCGCTGCGCGAACGCGCGCGTGGCGGCCGGCGGAATGCTTGAGTGATCGACGATCCAACGCACGCGTCTCGGCGCGGCGGCATCCACGCTCAGCAGTCCCTCGGCGCCGAACACCGTTTCTTCAACCGCCGCCGCATCCGCGACGCACAGCAGCACCGCCTCGCACCGCGAGGCCAGTTCGCGCGGCGTATCGACCACCTTGGCCCCGTCCGCCAGCAACGCTTCCGCCTTGGCCCGCGTGCGATTCCAGACATGCACGGTATGCCCCGCGCGCAGCAGATGCCGAATCATCGGCGCGCCCATCAGACCGGGACCGCAAAAACCAATTTCCACTTTCAAGCCTCGTCAGGTTTCAGATTGAGTTGCGCGGACATCATAACGGCCCCTCCCCGCCGCGGCATATCGGGCACGCGATGTGCGGAATGACCCGCTCACGCGCGGGACATGGGGGACGTCAACGGCGATCCATTGCCTATACTTTTTTTGCACACCAACGAAGGTCAAAGGAGGAAGTTCATGTCAGAACATGTTTACAAACAAATCGAACTGACCGGCTCATCGACCAAATCGATCGACGACGCAATCAGCACCGCGATTACAAAAGCGTCGAAGACGCTGCGCAATCTGCACTGGTTCGAAGTGACGGAAACGCGGGGCCAGATCGAGAACGACAAGGTCGCCTACTGGCAGGTGACCATCAAGGTCGGTCTGCGCATCGACTAGCGCTTCGGCTGAAACAGCTTCAACACATAATCTGAAGCAAAAAAAAGCTGCGTCCGTACTGGACGCAGCGTCTTAAAGCAGCGGTTGCTGAGACCGCCGCCTGGTCGATGGTGATCCCGTCGATCGCGACCCGATCATTCGCGACCCGGTCAATAGTCACGCGATTCGCTCCCGACGACCGCGCGAGCCGGATTACTTCGGCAGCGAACCGTCCACGCCTTCCACATACCAGTTCAGGCGTTGCAGTTCCGGATCGGCCAGCGTCTTGCCTGCCGGCACCTTCACCGCGCCGGACTGATCCTTGATCGGGCCCGTGAACACGTCCCACTTGCCGCCGGCCAGTTCATCGCGCTTCGCCGCCACCTGCTTCTGCGCATCAGCCGGAATCGCCGACGTGTTCAGGTCTTCAAGATTGACAGCCTTCTGCGGAATGCCCCACCACACCGGATCGTTCTTCCACTTGCCGTCCAGCACCTGCTGAATAGCCGCGTTGTAATACACGCCCCAGTGCGCGACCACCGACCCGAGGTGCGCCTCAGGACCGAACTTCTTCATGTCCGAATCCCAACCGAACGCATGCACGTGCTTTTCCGATGCGGTCGCGAGCGTCGCGCTCGAATCCGTGTTCTGCAGCAGCACATCGGCACCCTGCCCGATCAGCGTTTCAGCGGCCTGCTTTTCCTTGCCCGGATCGAACCAGCTATTGATCCAGATGACCTTGGTGTGGATCTTCGGATTCACCGAACGCGCGCCGAGCGTGTACGCGTTGATGTTGCGGATCACTTCAGGAATCGGCACCGATGCAACAAAGCCGAGCGTGTTGGTCTTCGTCACATAGCCGGCAGCGACGCCTGCCAGGTAGGCGCCCTGGTACATGCGCACGTCATAGGTGCCGAAATTCGGCGCTTTCTTGTAGCCGGTTGCGTGCAGGAACACCGTGTCCGGGAAGTCCTTTGCGACCTTCAGTTCGAAGTCCTGGTAGCCGAAGCTCGAACCGATGATGATCTTGTTGCCCTTGTTCGCCAGATCGCGGAACACACGTTCCGAGTCGGCCGATTCCGGCACGTTCTCGATGCGGGTGATCTTGATCTTGTTGCCGAACTTCGCTTCGGCTTCCTTCGAGCCCTGATCGTGCGCGAAAGTCCAGCCGGCGTCGCCCGGATTGCCGAGGTAGACGAACGCGACGCCCGGTGCGTCGGCCGCTTGCGCGGTTTGCACGAGCGGCGCGGCAAGCGCCAGGGAGGCCGCACCCCATGCGAAGGCGGTCAGCAGATTTCTTCTCTTCATGTTTTCTCCTGTCGTGTTTGTCGATTGATTTGAAACGTGTGATCGGTCATATGAAGCGACAAGCGTGTCATCCCGCCGAGAAAAACGGCTTGCCAAGCGACGCCGGTGCATTCAGACGAATCGTGTTCGGGTTGCGCGAAATCAGCACGAGCACGACGACGGTCGCGACGTACGGCAGCATCGCCAGAAATTGCGTCGGCACCGGCACGCCGATGGCCTGAGCGTAAAACTGCAGACCCGTCACGGCCCCGAACAGCAACGCGCCGATCAGCAGACGCCCCGGGCGCCATGTCGCGAACACCACCAGCGCGAGCGCGATCCAGCCGCGGCCCGACGTAAGCTGCTCCTGCCACAAGTGCAGGTTGACGATCGAGTAATAGCCGCCAGCGAGACCCGCCATGCCGCCGCCGAAGGCCACCGCGCCGTAACGCACGCCGACCACCGGAAAGCCGACCGAGTGCGCCACTTGCGGCGATTCGCCGACCGAACGCAGCACGAGGCCCGCACGCGTGCGATACAGGAACCACCAGATCACCGCGAACATCAGGAACGCGAGGTAATCGAGCGGCGTGAGGCTGAAAAGCGCGGGTCCGAGCACCGGAATCTTCGAGAAACCCGGAATGGTCCACGTGTCGATCGTGGCGCGCACCGCGGCCGACGTGTACGGCTTTCCGACATAGGCTGACAGGCCAATGCCGAAGATCGTCAGCGACAGGCCGGTGGCGACCTGGTTAGCAAGCATGGTCAGCGTGAGGAACGCGAACAGCAGTGACATCGCGAGACCCGCGACGATCGCGGCGACCACACCGAGCCACGGGTTGCCCGTAATGGCGGTGACCGCGTAGCCGGTCACCGCGCCCATCAGCATCATGCCTTCAACGCCGAGGTTGAGAACGCCCGACTTCTCGGTGACGAGTTCGCCCGCGCCCGCGAACATCAGCGGGATCGCGGCGGTGACGGCGCTCGAGGTAAGCGCGCTGGCTTGTTGAATATCCATGGAGATCCGCCGGGAAAATCAGTGGGCTTGCGCGGCGGCGGAGCGCCGGCGCACGCGGTAGTTCACGAACAGGTCGGCACCCAGCAGGCAGAACAGCAGCAGCCCCTGGAACACGCCGGAGAGCGCCTGCGGCAATTGCATCGAGGTCTGCACCGCTTCGCCGCCGAGGTACAGCAGCGCCATCAGCAAGCTCGCGAGCACGATACCGACCGGATGCAGCCGTCCCACGAACACGACGATGATCGCGGTGAAGCCGTAGCCCGGCGACCATGTCGCCTGCAACTGGCCGATCGGACCAGCGATCTCGCCCATCCCGGCGAGACCCGCCAGACCGCCGCTGATCAGCAACGACGTCCAGATGGTTTTCTTGTCGGAGAACCCGGCGTAGCGCGCGGCGAGCGGCGCGAGACCGCCGACGTTCATCCGGTAGCCCGCGAAGCTCTTGCGCATGAAGAGCCACACGCACGGAATCGCGATCAGCGTGATGAACACGGACGCGTTCAGCCGCGTGCCGCGCAGCCATTTCCAGTGCCAATCGCCGGAAAAGGTTGGGTACAACGCGTCGCCGCTGAACATCTCCGAGAGCGGGAAGTTCATGCCCTGCGGATCGCGCCACGGGCCGCTCACCAGATAGATCAGCAACTGCGTGGCCACATACGTGAGCATCAGGCTCACGAGAATCTCGTTAGTGTTGAAGCGGCTTTTCAGGAGCGCGGGAATCGCGGCCCACGCCATGCCGCCGAGCACGCCGGCGATCATCATGGTCGGCAGAATCCACCAGCCGGTGGCCTGATCGAAATAGATCGCGACACCGCTGGCGGCGATGCCACCAAGCAGCATCTGCCCTTCAGCACCGATGTTCCAGACGTTGGCGCGATAACCGATCGCGAGGCCGAGGCCGATCAGGCACAAGGGCGAAGCCTTCAGCAGCAGTTCGGACCAGCCGTTCACGCTGGAGAGCGGTTCAATGAAAAACGCGTGCATGGCTTCGAGCGGATCACGGCCGACCAGGCTGAAGATCAGGAAGCCGATCACAAGCGTGAGCAACGCGGCGATCAGCGGCACGGCGATCTGCATCGTGCGCGAGGGCGTCGTGCGTGCTTCGAGTCGATACGGAAGAATCATGGGAGCGTGTGCTTATGTGAGTGCTTATATCTGGTTCTGGTGCTTATGGGCCTTTAGCGTCGATCAGCTAGCCGATCGCGCATCGATCTGTTCAGGCATGCGCCGGCTGTTCCGCCGACGGCGCCGCGCCCTCGCGGTCGCCGAACAGGCCCGCCATCCAGCGGCCGATTTCTTCGGCATTGGTCGCCCCCGTGGCACGCACCGGCGAGAGTCTGCCGCCGGCCAGCACCGCGATGCGATCGCAGATGTCGAACAACTCCTCCAGTTCTTCGGAGATCACCAGAATCGCCACGCCGCGGGCGGACAGGTCGAGCAACTGCTGACGAATAAACGCTGACGCGCCGACGTCGACGCCCCAGGTCGGCTGCGCGACCACCAGTACTTTGGGCGCCTGCAGAATCTCGCGACCCATGATGTATTTCTGCAGATTGCCGCCGGAGAGGCTTTGCGCCAACGCTTCCGAGCCGCCACAACGCACGTCGAAGGCTTCGATGCAACGCTTGGCGAAGGCACGCATAGCGCCCGCCTTGATCCAGCCGGAATTCACCATCTGCTGTCGATGCGCGGTGAGCAGCGCGTTTTCCGACAAGGTCATCGCCGGCACTGCGCCGCGGCCGAGGCGCTCTTCCGGCACGAAACCAAAACCGAGCGCGCGCCGGCCGCCTGCGCCGAGGCGCCCTGCCGCCTTGCCGCAGATCGTGACCGCATCGGCACGCGTGCCGCGCTTTTCACCCGAAAGCGCCGACAGCAATTCGGCCTGACCGTTGCCCGACACACCCGCGATGCCGAAGATCTCGCCTGCATGCACGCCGAACGACACGTTATTGAGCGACGTGCCGAATGGATCGTCGCTTTCCACCGACAACTGCTTCACGTCGAGCAGCACCGCACCCGGCGTGTGTTCACGGCGCGTGTAATCCGGCAGCGAATGGCCGACCATCAACTGCGCGAGCGACGCATGCGTTTCTTCTTTCGGCTTCACGTGACCGGTCACGCGACCGCCGCGCATCACCGTCGCTGTGTCGCACAGTTCCTGGATTTCGTCGAGCTTGTGGCTGATGTAGAGGATGCTGCAGCCTTCTGCCGCGAGACGCCGCAGCGTCTCGAAGAGCTTGCGGACCGCTTGCGGCGTGAGCACCGAAGTCGGTTCGTCCATGATCAGAAGACGCGGATTCTGCAGCAGGCAGCGCACGATCTCGACGCGCTGCCGCTCGCCCACGGTCAGGCTATGCACGTGACGTTGCGGGTCGATGTCGAGGCCGTAGTCGGCGGAGACTTCGCGGATGCGTTTCGAGAGTGTCTTCAGATCGAAGGGTTCGTCGAGCGCGAGCGCGATGTTTTCGCCGACCGTGAGCGTCTCGAACAGCGAAAAATGCTGGAACACCATGCCGACGCCGAGCTTGCGCGCCGCCGCCGGGCTCGCGATCTCGACCGGATGGCCTTCCCAGCGGATCTCGCCGGCGTCGGGCCGCACCGCACCGTAGATGATTTTCATCAGCGTGCTTTTGCCGGCGCCGTTTTCGCCGAGCACGGCATGGATTTCACCCGGCGCGACGATCAACGTGACGTCGTCGTTGGCGCGTACGGCCGGGTACTGTTTGGTGATGCCCTGAAGCATCAACCGGGGCGCCGCCTGTTCCGGCCTGTTTGCCGGCTGCGCGGCGGCGCCGTCGCTATAAGAAGAGTCGCTCATGTGATTCCGTAGTACGTCAGAGACTGCCGGTCGCAGCGCGTCCGCCCGCCCTGTCAGCAGACGATCCGTCACCACAACCGGATGACAATACCTAAATCGACCGGCTCAGTCGAGCCGTCAAAATTCCCCGCAAACCCCCGTCGCAGCGTGCTCTGCGGGTATCCCACTCTTGACGTGGTTTTGTGTTCATATTAAAAGCCATATATACCCACGCCCGTTCGATCAGCCAGAACATATATTTCGGAGAAGTCATGAGTCAGCAACGCGAGGCGATCGATACGTATCTATTACGCGTCTTGCACACCCTGTTGATGGAACGCAGCGTCACGCGCGCGGCCGTCAAACTGAATCAATCGCAACCCGCCATCAGCGCGGCTCTGCGCCGTTTGCGCGACATCACCGGCGACCCGCTGCTGGTGCGCGGCAAATCCGGCATGGTGCCGACCGAGTACGGCCTGCGCCTGCTCGAACCGGTGCAGAACGCGCTGCGCGAGATCGAACGCATCAAGTTCCAGCAACACAACTTCGATCCCGCCACGTCCATTCGTTGCTACCGGATCGGCTGCCCGGACTACCTGAACGTGCTGTTCGTGCCGACGGTGGTGGAACGCTTTCGTCAGGCCGCGCCGAACGCGACGCTCGAGTTTCACTCGCTCGGGCCGGCGTTCGACTACGAACTCGCGCTCGAGGACGGCAAGCTCGACATCGTGGTCGGCAACTGGCCGGAACCGCCGGAGCAATTGCACCTGTCGAACCTGTTCGTCGATCAGATCGTCTGCCTGATGAGCAACGCGCATCCGTTCGCCAAACGTGGCGGGTTGACGCTCGACCAGTACCTGAATGCCCCGCATCTTGCGCCTACTCCTTACTCGGTGGGCCAACGCGGCGCGATCGACGTGCATCTCGCGCGCGAACGGTTAAAGCGTCACGTGGTCGTCACGTTGCCGTACTTCAATCTGGCGCCTTACGTGCTGATCAAGTCCGATCTGATCTTCACGACGACGCGCCTGTTTGCCGACTACTACGCCAAGTTTCTGCCGCTGACCGTGGTGCCCGCGCCGCTGGATTTCCCGCCGATGCAGTACTACCAGTTGTGGCACGAGCGCGTGCATTACTCCGACGAAGTGCGCTGGCTGCGCAGTCTGGTTGCCGAGGCGACCAAGACGTTGATCGACAAGCCTTAATCTTTGCTATGTGCTCTATCGGCATCCAGTCTTTGTGGATGCCGATAGAGCTGCTTCTTCTACTTCGCCCTTACGCCATCATCAGGCTGCCGCTTCGTAAAGCGTCTTTGCCAACCGGTTGTGCTGCTCGATGACCGGTCCGAGTTCCAGCGTCGTTAATTGACCATTTTTCACCACCACCTTGCCGCCGATCACGCTATGGCTTACCTGCGACGGCGCGCAGAACACCAGTGCCGCGACCGGATCGTGCAACGCGCCCGCAAACAGCGGCTGACGCAGATCGAAGGACACGAAATCCGCCGCCATGCCCGGCGCCAGTGCGCCGATGTCGTCGCGATTCAGCACCTTCGCGCCGCCTAGCGTCGCGATCTCCAAAGCTTCACGCGCGGTCATCGCATCCGGCCCAAAGCCGACCCGCTGCAGCAACAGGGCCTGGCGCACTTCGGCGACCATTTGCGCGCCGTCGTTCGACGCCGAACCGTCGACGCCCAGGCCCACCGGCACACCGGCGAGGCGCATCCGCTTGACCGGTGCAATCCCCGACGCCAACCGCATGTTCGAACACGGGCAGTGCGCAACGCCGGTGCCGGTGCGGGCGAACAGTTCGATGCCCGCGTCGTCGAGTTGCACACAGTGCGCGTGCCACACATCGTGGCCGACCCAGCCGAGGTCTTCCGCATACTCCGCCGGCGTCATGCCGAACTTCTCGCGGCTATACGCGATGTCGTTGACGTTCTCCGCCAGGTGCGTGTGCAGCGACACACCATAGTGCCGCGCCATCACCGCCGATTCGCGCATCAGATCGCGGCTCACCGAGAACGGCGAGCACGGCGCGACCACGACACGCAGCATCGCGTAGCGTCCTTCGTCGTTGTACGTCTCGATCAGCCGCTGCGTGTCCTTCAGGATGTCCGCTTCACGCTCGACCACCGAATCCGGCGGCAAACCGCCGTCCTTCTGCCCCACGCTCATGCTGCCACGCGCTGCATGAAAACGCATGCCGATCCGCTCTGCCGCGACGATGCTGTCGTCGAGGCGGCTGCCGTTCGGGTAGATATACAAATGGTCGCTCGAGGTCGTGCAACCGGACAGCAACAGCTCGGCCATCGCCGTCAAGGTCGAGACTTCGATCATCTCCGGTGTGAGGTTCGCCCACACCTTGTAGAGGTTGGTGAGCCAGCCGAATAGCTCGGCGTTCTGCGCGGCCGGAATCGCGCGCGTCAGGCTCTGATACATATGGTGGTGCGTATTCACCAGCCCTGGAATCACCAGGTGGCCGCGCATGTCCAGCACTTCGTCGGCCGTTTGCGGCAATTCCGCCGTCGATCCGACCGCGACGATGCGGTTGTCCTCGATATACATGCCGCCGTCGCGCAGTTCGCGCCGGGCGCCGTCCATCGTGACCAGCACGTCCGCGTGCTTCACCAGCATCGTTTTCTTAGGCTTGTTTGGCTTCATAGCCGCCTGCTCCATCGTCATTCGTTTCTCCGCTTCATTGCTTCCGTGCAAAGCCGTTCGAACGCGATGGGACGGCACGCCAACCGCGCCGCCGCGTCCCGTCGAGCGCCGTTGGCCCGGTTACCCAGCGTATTTCCGCCGTCTTCGGGGTGTGCCGCGCTTCACTTGTGTTTGCTGCGGCGCACAGGTGTAACCTTCAACGGTCAAAATAATGCTGACAACTCGCGCCAGTGCGATACCCAACCTCACGCTGTCGATATAGTGGGCCTTTTTTGGCGCCGGTACGATCCGCCGGTGAATGAAATGCACGGCAATAGTCGAATGAATCGACTCAAAGTGGCTTTCAACAGGCTGTCTGTCATGCGCCAGGTATTATCTTTCCTATCTCGCGCGCGCTGACGTGAACATCCTTTTTACAATGGCTGCCACGGCGCTCGCTTCAATTCGCCGACGGGTATGTAGCCACTGACGTGGAGCCTCGATCCGCCGCAACGTATTCTGGATCGGGCCGCCGCCGAAACCTCGCATTCACATAAGGAAAATTGCGAATGGGAAAGCTCACTACCCACGTGCTCGACACCGCGAACGGCCGTCCCGGCGCGGGCATCAAGGTCGAACTCTTCGCGCTCTCCGGCGACACCCGCCGCGCGCTCAAAACCACCACCACCAATGACGACGGCCGCTGCGACCAGCCGCTGCTCGAAGGCGACGCATTGGTCCCGGGCGAATACGAGCTCGTATTCGGCGCCGGCGACTACTTTGCATCGATCGGCACGAAAGTGCCGGAGCCGCGTTTTGTCGATCGCGTCGTGTTGCGCTTCGGCGTGGCCGATGCCGGTGCGCACTATCACGTGCCGCTGCTGGTATCGCCGTGGTCGTACAGCACCTATCGGGGCAGCTAAGCCGAACGGAGCGTATTGATAGGCGTTGGAGGAAGACGAGGTTGAAGTCGCGCTGGCTGTATTTGCGAGCGCGCCCGATTGCACTGTGCGGATCTTTGGAGACACCCGCGAAGCGCAATCGAACGCGAGCGACTCGACCCGAAGTTCCAATAAAAAACGGCGCTGTGCGAACTGAGCGCACCGCGTCTCTCACCCCGCAGTCTGCGCAGCGACACCGTGCATGCCGACAACCCGTCAGCCGGGTCACCGAAGGCGTAATCAAGGCACAAGCGTCGTTGCGCGTACAACGAATCAGAAGTGGAGGAGTTTCATGGAAGGCTTTATCACTGACTGGCTGAACCTGGCATTGCGCTGGTTCCACGTCATCGTCGCCATCGCCTGGATCGGCGAATCGTTCTATTTCGTCGCGCTCGACAACAGCCTGAAACCGCCTACGGACCCGAACCAGCGCAAGCGCGGCGTGTTCGGCGAGTTGTGGCACGTGCACGGCGGCGGCTTCTACAACATGCAGAAGTACACCGTCGCGCCGCCGGAAATGCCGGACGACCTGCACTGGTCCAAGTGGCCGTCGTACACCACGTGGCTGTCGGGCGCGAGCCTCTTCACGGTGCTGTATTTGCTCTCGCCGTCCACGTACCTGATCGACAAGAACGTGCTCGACATGGGCCCGGTGGTCGCGGTTGCTTCGGCACTCGGCTTCCTCGCCGCAGGCTGGATCGTGTACGACTCGCTGTGCCGTTTGCTCGGCAATAAAGACAAGGTGCTCGGCATCTGCGTCGGCATTTATGTGGTGATCGCGGCGTACCTCGCGTGCCATATCTTCGCGGGCCGTGCGGCTTACCTGATCATGGGCGCGATGCTGGCAACGATCATGTCGGCGAACGTGTTCTTCGTGATCATCCCGGGTCAGCGCAAGATGGTTGCCGCGATGCTCAAGGGCGAAACGCCGAACCCGATCTACGGCAAGCGCGGCAAGCAACGTTCGGTGCACAACACGTATTTCACGCTGCCGGTGGTGTTCGCGATGCTGTCGAACCACTATGCGATGACGTATACGAATCGGTACAGCTGGGTCGTGCTCCTGATGATCATGCTGGCCGGCGCGCTGATTCGCCAGTTCTTCGTGATGCGTCACCGTGGCCAGGTGCTGTGGTACTTGCCGCTGGTGGGTATCGTGCTGATGTTCGCCGCCCTCTTCTCGACGATGCCCAAGCCGATCGTGCCGCAAGCGCAGGCCGCGAACGCGCCGACGGTCAAGGTGGCCGATATCGCGCCGGTGCTGCAACAGCGCTGCGTGGCATGCCACTCCGCCCATCCGACGATGATGGGCAGCGCCCCGGCTGGCGTGTTGCTGGATACGCCGGACGAGATCTCGCAGAACGCGCAGCGGATCTACCAGCAGGCCGTGACCTTGAAGGCGATGCCGCTGGGCAACGTCACGCACATGACCGACGACGAGCGGATGAAGATCGCCGCGTGGTTCGAAGGCGGTGCGGTGAAGTAAGGCGCTGGCCGGGTGTTGCGCCCGGCTTCGCAAAGCATGAAGCGGGCTTTTCGCGTGAGCGGGAAGCCCGTTTTTTTGTTGGTCATTCGGTTCAGACGGCTTGTCAGAATGACAAGGGAAGTTGTAGCCCGTGAGACACAAAACCATAAGAACAAATTGTGTCTCATGGGCTACAACATGGCTAAAATCTACCGATTTGACGCTCCGGGGCTACAAATGACCAATCTCGCTGACGTATCGAACATGCTGAAGACCGTTCGGCGCGAAAGTCACCTGTCTCAAGAGGAATTGGCGCGCCGCGCGTATGGAAACGCTGGCCAAAAACGATATGAGCGTGTCGGTGCTCGTGCGCCTGCTCGAAGCGGCCGGCTACGACCTCAAGTTCGTCGCGCACGGCCACGGGCGGACACTCGAAGATATCCTGGCTGAACAACGCATGCCGGACGCGGACTCATGAGGCTCGACGTACGAGCTTGCGTCCCGCAGTGCGAAATAGTCCGCATATGAAAAAAAGCCCACAGCGTGCACTGTGGGCTTTTTTATAACCAGCTTGCTCAACGTACTACGCTAAGGCAAGCTAAGGCAACGACCTCAAACGGTCACCGCGCTCAACGCATCTTCAGTCAGCCAGAGCGACTCGGCCAGATCCTGCTCGTTCAGGTTCAACCCGTCGCCGCCACGATCGACGACGATAAAGTCGCTCACGTCGCCCAATGCGATCAGCGGATGGTGCCAGACGCCCTTCGCATAGTTCACACCTTGCCAGCCGCTCGTCACGAACGCGCGAATCTGCTTCGGGTCCAGCTCGCCAGCCGGGGCCACGACCACCAGATACGGTTTGTCGTTCAGCGGCACGAAGGCCTGGCTGCCCAGCGGATGACGTTCGAGCATCTTCACTTCGAACGGCAACGTGCGCGGCTGACCGCGAAACAGGTTCACCAGCGTGCGGCCGTTCTCGTCGGTCACGTCCACTTTCGCAAGGTCGTGATAGCGGATCGTGGTGCCGAGGTTGATCGGAATCTGCTTCGCGCCTTCGAGTTCGACCACGTCGCCGAATGCGGCGAACGCTTCCTTCGTCAAGGGTTCGATCGCCAGCGTTTTCATGATGCGAGCGTGCCCCACAGACGCAGACGCGACACGCCGCCGTCCGGAATGATGTTGAAGCGCACGTGCGTGACAGGACCCAGCGCAGCGATTTCGCTTTCGAAATAGTGCTGGTTGTCCATCTTCAGTTTCTGTTCACCCAGCAGCACCGGCCAGAACATGGCTTGCGTGATCAGCGAGCTGTCCGTGCCGCCCGTCACATACGCGGCCTGGATCGAGCAACGGTCCGGATAATTGCCCTTGAAGTGAGCCGTATCGACTTCGATCTTCCTGATCACGCCCGGTTGCGCCAGCGCGACGATCGCCCAGTCGTTGCCCGGTTCACGGCGGCGACGCGTTTCCCAGCCGTCGCCCATGTTCACGCCGCGGCCCGGCATCAAAATCGTCGATGCAGCGCCGAAGTGCTGGTTGTTCGCCGCGACCAGATACGCGCCGTTTTCCATCGCGGCCAGATCGAACTGCTCCGTGCGGCTTGCGCCTGCCCAGTCGACTTGCGGCTGGCCATACACACGCAGACGCGCAATACCGCCGTCCGGGTAAATGTTCACGCGCAGGTGCGTGTAGGCGTTCGCGTCGCTGACTTCGTGATAGTGGTGGCTGTTGCCCTGCAGCGTGGTCGACGGGACGATTTCGGTCCATTGCGTCGACTGGTTCGGCACGCCGTCCACGACGCGCGCAGCCTCAACCGAAGCCGCCGGCGGGAAGTTGCCCGTGAAGTGGCTGGTGTCGAGGTCGAGACCCTTGATCACGCCCGGACGCGCGAGCTTCACGACGCACCAGTCGTAACCGTTGGCGCGCTTGCGGCGCGTTTCCCAGCCGTCCATCCACTTGCCGTTGTCGTCGTACTTGCCCGGAATGAAGACGGCCGGCTCCGGATTCAGCATGCGTTCCTTCGGTGCGAAGAAATCGTCGCTGGCCTCGAGCGCCTGCGCGCCCAGACGCGGGTCCGCCAGGTTCACATAGCGGCGCGTGAATTCCGGTGCGTTGGGGTCGAGAATCGGGAGTGCCATCTTTGTCTTCCTTAATGTTTGTTGGTACTGAAAAAACGTTTCGGTTCGAGGTCCGCGACGCGTAGTTGAAGCCTTACGCGTCGATCAGGTCGTCGAGCCGGAAACGTGCGATGCGGTAGATCTGATCGAGGCTCGCGCGCAATTCGTCGGCGCGGCTGTTGTTCACGCGCGCCTCGAAGTTCGCGATGATGCCGTGGCGGTCGTAGCCGCGCACCGCGAGGATGAACGGAAAGCCGAACTTCTCGCGATAGGCGCTGTTCAACGCCAGCAGCCTGTCGAATTCTTCCTGCGTGCACTGGGCAAGGCCCGCGCCGCTCTGCTCTCGCGTGGATTCGGCCGTCAGCTCGCCGCGCACGGCAGCCTTGCCGGCGAGCTCCGGGTGGGCGTTGATCAACGCCAGTTGCTTCTCTTCGCCCGCAGTCTCGACGATGTTCGACATCTTGCTGTGCAGTTCGTCGATGCTGGCAAAAGGCCGTTGCTGCGCGGCAATTTCCGCGACCCACGGCGAGTGCTCGAAAATGCCCGACAGCGCTGCGACGAACGCGTCGGTCGAGGTGCTGTTGAGTTGATCCAGAGTGTATTGCATCGCCTTCATGCCGCTGCCCCGCGGTTGTTTTGTTGGTAAGGGTGATGTTCGCGCCAGTGACGCGCGATATCGACGCGCCGCGTCACCCACACGCGATCGTGCTGTTCGATATGGTCGAGGAAACGTTGCAGCGCGCGGAAGCGCCCCGGACGGCCGAGCAGACGGCAGTGCATGCCGATCGACAGCATCTTCGGTGCTTCGTCGCCTTCTTCGTACAGCACGTCGAATGCGTCGCGCAGGTACGTGAAGAAATGGTCCGCGGTGTTGAAGCCTTGCGGGCTTGCAAAGCGCATATCGTTCGTGTCGAGCGTGTACGGCACGATCAATTGCGGGCTCTTGGCTCCGCCCGTCACTTCGACATCCATCCAGAACGGCAGATCGTCGCCGTAGTAATCCGAGTCGTACAGGAAGCCGCCGTATTCGGCGACCAGACGATGCGTGTTGGGACTGTCGCGACCGGTGTACCAGCCGAGCGCGCGCTCGCCGGTGATGCGTTCGATCGCTTCCATTCCGAGGCGCATGTGTTCCGCCTCTTTTTCCGGCGACACGTCCTGATAGTGAATCCAGCGATAGCCGTGACAAGCGATCTCATGGCCGAGCTCGACGAAAGCGCGGCCCAGGTCAGGATGCCGTTCGATCGCCATGCCGACGCCGAACACCGTGAGCGGCAGGCCACGTTTTTCGAATTCGCGCAGGATGCGCCACACGCCTGCCCGCGAGCCGTATTCGTAGATCGACTCCATGCTCATGTGCCGGGATGGATACGACGCCGCGCCGACGATTTCCGACAGAAACTGTTCCGAGCCCGGATCGCCGTGCAGCACGCAGTTCTCACCGCCCTCTTCGTAGTTCAGGACGAATTGCACCGCGACGCGCGCTCGACCCGGCCAGTTCGCCTGCACCGGGTGGCGGCCGTAGCCGATCAGATCGCGTGGATAGTTCGAGTCGAGTGGCATGGTTTGACGAAAGCGTGGAGACGGACCGTAAAATTCGCGCGGCACTCACGTGACATGCACGTGGGATTGCGTGCGTTCTGCATGCGGGTGTGTGCGTTTGCCTTGCAAGCAGGCCGGCCGGCGCAGGCGGAAACAGCCCTGAAAAAGCGGCACCAGAAGCATCAGCAAAACAGCATTCAGGTACCAGCGCCGAGTGGGACCAGTGTAGCGAAAACACCCGGGTGCGCCCATACACCCGGGCAGATAGTGCGTGTCAGACTGGATGTATGTGCGAAGCCGGCCCCACCGGGCGTTCCGTGGTGTTTACCCGCAGTAAACCACTCGAATTTGCACTTTCCGTGGCGCTTGCGGCCGAACTGCGCGACGGCTGCGGATTTGGGTCCGCATCGGTCGGACTGAAGGCTTCCAGTGCGCCGTCGTAACGCTTGGCCAGCGGCCGCGCATAGTCGCCCCGCTTGGCTGTCGACAGCCGCAGCGCGACCAGCGCCTCGGTCCATTTGACCGCCGCCGTCACGCCCTCGATCACCGGCGCGCCCAGCGCATCTTCGATCTCCGCGCACAATTCGGCCATGCCGGCGCAACCGAGCACGATCGCGTCCGAACCGTCCTCCTCCAGCGCGCGCCGGCATTCGTCGAGGATGATGCGACGCGCCGCCGAGCCGGGCTTGTCGAGATCGAGCACAGCGACATCGGTCGCGCGGACGTTGCGGCAGAAGCGCTTCATGCCGTAGCGCTCGGCGAGATGCCACGCCATTCCGCAGGTACGCGCCAGCGTGGTCACCACCGAAAATCCGGGCGCCAGCACGCTTGCGGCGTGCATCGCAGCCTCGGCGATGCCGATCACCGGACCGCGCGCCAACTCGCGCGCCGCGTATAAACCGGGGTCGCCAAAGCAGGCGATCACGTACCCGTCGCAGCCCTCACGTTCGCCGGCGATGACTTCGGCCAGCAAACCGGGTGTCGCGAGCGCTTCGTCGTAATAGCCTTCGATAGATGGTGGCCCCATTGTCGGATTGACCGCGATCACTTCGGTGCCGGGCGCGGCGACATCGCGCGCGCAGCGGCCCATCGCTTCCGTCATGCGTTGCGTCGTATTCGGATTGATCAGTTTGATGCGCATAGCGACTCCTGTTGCGGCACTGACTCAGCGAGCCAGCACGCGGTAAAACACTGCACCCAATGCAGCCCCGATGAACCAGGAGAAATTGGCCAGCCCGTCGAGCGTCGGCACCATCACGCAGATCACGGCGATGACCGCAGCCGGCAACAATGCAGCCACCGCGCGGTAGTTGACCCCGTTTTTGTACCAGTACGAGCCGCTCGGGGAGACCGAGTAAAGATCATCGAGTACGATCTTTTGACGTTTCACGAGGAAATAATCAACGATCAGGACACCATACAACGGTCCAATGAAACTGCCCAGTACGTCAAGCGTGTAGTGAATCACGGCCGGATTGTTGAACAGGTTCCACGGCGTGATGAAAATCGACGCCACCGCCGCGAGCATGCCGCCCGCACGCCAACTGATCAGACGCGGCGCGACATTCGAGAAGTCGAAGGCCGGCGACACAAAGTTAGCGACGATGTTGATGCCGATCGTTGCAATCGTGAAGGTCAACGCACCGAGAATCACCGCGGTCGGATAGTCGATACGGCCCACCGTTTCGACCGGGTCCGTGATCAGTTGGCCAAACACCGGCAGCGTCGCCGCGGTTGTAACCACTGTCACCAGCGAGAAGGCGAGGAAGTTGACCGGCAGGCCCCAGAAGTTGCCGCGCCGCACGCTGCGAAAACTTTTAGCGTAGCGCGAAAAGTCGCCGAAATTCAGCATCGGTCCGGAGAAGTACGACACCACCAGCGAGGTCGCCGTGATCATCACCGGCACCACTTCCATGCCGTGATATTTGACACCGCCCAGGTTGATGCCGATGTTTCGCCATCCTGCGCGATACACCATGTAGCCCGCGAGAATGAACATCACCACATAGACCGCCGGGCCGGCGAAGTCGATGAACTTCTTGATGGTCTCCATGCCGTGCCAGAACACCAGCGCCTGCAGGACCCACAGCAACATGAAACCGGCCCAGCCCAAGGTGGAGAGACCCATGAAACCATGGTGATGCATGTCCGCATACGGCAACAGTTGCGGGACGAACTTCAGCACCACGATTACCAGCGCACTCGAAGCCAGATAAGTTTGAATTCCATACCATGCGACCGCGATCAGGCCGCGAATCACGGCAGGAATATTCGCACCAAGCACGCCGAACGTTGCGCGGCAGGCCACCGGATAAGGCACGCCGTTCGCCTGACTCGGCTTGGCGATCAGGTTGCAGAGCAGGTTGACAATCGTAATGCCGACCAGCAGCGCGATCAGCACCTGCCAGCTCGTCAGCCCAAGCGCGAACAGACTGCCCGCGAACACATAGCCGCCTACGCTGTGCACGTCCGACATCCAGAACGCGAAGATGTTGTAGGCACCCCAGGTTTGATGACGCAGCGGCGCCAGATCTTCGTTGTACAGCCTCTCGCTGTAGCCTGCTGGTGTCGACGGATCGCTGGGCGCGCCATCGTCTGCGTATGTGGGAATTGCGGGACTACTGGGCGCTGCACTGAACTGAGCCATGATTCCTCCTTGGGATAGGGACCATCGATAGCGAATCGAAGGACGTTGCATCGGCCATGCCAGCGGCCCTCTTCTCCCCGATCGGAAAACGGGAGGTTCGAGCCGATTGATTAACCGTGCCGCGGATGTCTCCGTACTTGATGTACTTGTGGTTATCGCACCGCCTGTCGCCGCGAATTCCCGGCGATGCGTTACTACTCCAAGGCTGTCATCCCGTGACGGCCACGCGTGCGCAAGCCGGCAGCGCTCACGCAGAGCCGCCTTGCAACGCCTGATTCGGTTCAGTTCAATTCAGTGCGGCGCGCACCGGCAACGGGCGCGCACCGGCCGCCTGCCTCAGCCTGGCGCGGACTTGGGTCTAGCTGCTTCCTTCGACGCGCCGCCAAGGGCGCCAAACACTTCATGCAGATCGGCCGCGCCACGTGCGGGGCGCTCCAGCATCTTCAACTCGACGCTTTGCAAATGGCGCGACATCAGTGCCGCCGCCTCTTTTGCATCGCCGGCGTCGAGCGCGGCGAGAATCGCTTCATGGTCCTCGAACGAGCAAGGGCTGCGTCCGAGCGACTCGTACAGTGCCGAAATCAGCGTGGAGCGCGCCACTAGTCCGTTCAGGCAGTCGCACAGCACCGCGTTGCCGGTGAGCCCCGCCAACTCGGTATGGAACTCGCCCGACAGGCGAATCCACGCCGGAAAATCACGTGTTTCGAACGCTTTGCGTTCACGGCCGATCATGCTGCCGATGCTCTTCAAACGGCGCAGGCCATGACCGCCGCAAATCTTTTCAACCACGGCCAGTTCGATGATCCGGCGCATTTCGAACACTTCATGCACTTCCTGCAGCGACGGGCTGGCAACAAACGCACCACGATTCGGTTCGAGGTCGACGAGGTGGTCGGTCGCCAGCTGCGCGAGCGCCTGCCGGATCGGGCCGCGCTTCACGCCGAATACTTCGCATAACTGTGCTTCTGTCAGCTTGGCGCCAGGCGCTAGCCGATGCTCGAGGATCGCGGCGCGGATGCGCTCGGCGATCGCTTCGGGTTTCGAACTATTGGCGGCGGCGGAATCTGTGTCGGACATGATGTTCGTCTCGGTATGTTGGTCATCATAGGATGGACATAAAAATTGTCAACAATTTTTGCTTTTAATTTCGACAATCTGGATGCCCTGACCATGCTGTGGCTTGGCGGACAGCCAGCGCAGGCCTTACTCAGCTTCAATACCAGTTTAATTAATGTATGGGATGGTCGTCTATTGGAGACGGGTTTTGTCAACAAAGTGAAGGACCTCCATGGGGCCGTTCTGTTGCGAGTTGCCCTGAAAAGATGACCGTTAGTTGCGTATGCGACTCAAAAAGAAAGCGGGCAAACGCCCGCTTCCCTATCCCACGTCGTTTCAGGCAAGTGTCGGATAGCCCGATAACGACAGTTTGAACCCATGCGCGTTGGCGACGAGGTGCGCGTCAGCGCCGACCGGCAGCGTCAGCATGTTGGGAATATGGCCGAATTGCAGACCGGTAATGACCGGAATCCCGATCACCGATCGCATCTGCTCGATCATTGCGTGCAGATCGTAGCCGTTGTCGTACTCGTACGGGTTGCCGCCGGAAAAATCGCCGAGCACAAGCGCCTGCTGCTGCGCGAGGATGCCCGAGAGGTGCAATTGATAAAGCATCCGCTCGAGCCGGAACGGCTGCTCGTTGACGTCTTCGAGGAACAGAATGCCGCCCTGCACCGGCGGCATGTACGGCGTGCCGATCAGCGATGTCACCACCGCCAGATTGCCGCCCCACAACATGCCCGTCACGTCGGTAGTCTGCGCTTGCGGCACATTGCTCGTCACCGTCAGGGTCGGCCGGGTCAGCGCGGACCAGAAGTGCTGCATGGTGAACTCGCTCACATCTTCCGCGCCGAAGTCGCTCATCAGCATCGGGCCACCGAAAGTTTTCACGCCGGCGCGTGCCAGTAAAGCAAGCTGCACCGCGGTGAAATCGCTATGCCCCACCAGCGCGACCGGCTGACCGGTCAACCGCCGTTGCAGCCCTTCGTAGTCGAGCCCGTGCAGAATGCGCATTGCGCCGTAGCCGCCACGCACGGTCAGCACGATGTCGGGCAACGCACGCGAGGGGTCCGCCAGCCGGTTCAGATCGGCTGCACGCTCGCCGTCGGTGCCGGCGAAGCGCAGGTAACGGCGCCTTGTCGCCTCCACACCTTCGACGCGATGCCCCTGCGCATGCAAGCGGTGCAACGCGCGATGCAACACCTCGGAATCATGCGGATACCCGGACGGCGCGATCAACTCAATGGTGCGATGGACGGTCATTGGCAAGACCTGTTGGACGTTGTTGTTTTAGAGCGGCTCAGCCGGCCCCGGTTCGTTGCGTGCTTCGGCGTGCGCTTCGATGCCTGCGCCGAGATGGACTTCAGCGTGTGCTTCGCTGCGTGCTGTGGTGTGCGTTTCGGTGCGCACTTCGACGTGCGCGCCAGGATGTGCTTCGCCGCTTGCAACGGCGTGCGCTTCGCCCCGTGCCGCCGCGCGTGCTTCCCGGCTAGCGCGCCGCCGCTCGGCAAAGAACGATTTCAGCGCGGCACCGCATTCGGTTTCGAGCACGCCGCCAGTCACCGTGGTGTGGTGGTTCAACTGCGGATTCGCGAATGCGTCGACGACACTGCCGCACGCTCCGGTTTTCGGATCGCGCGCCCCGAACACGACGCGTGCGATACGCGCGTGCATGATCGCACCGGCGCACATCAGGCAAGGTTCCAGCGTCACATAGAGCTCGCAGCCCGGCAGACGATAGTTTTCGACAGCTTGCGCGGCTGCGCGCAAGGCGATCATTTCCGCATGTGCCGACGGGTCGTGCGCCCCGATCGGATGGTTGAATCCTTTGGCGATGACTTCGTCGCCCCGCACGAGCACCGCGCCAACCGGCACTTCGCCGGCTGCGCGGGCCTCTTCGGCAGCGGCCTGGGCGAGCGCCATAAAGCGACGATCACGCTCCGACACAGGCGCTGTGGGTGATTCCGCTGCGGGTGATTCGTCAGGTGTTGGGGTATCGATCAGCATTGTGGCGGCCGCTGCTGGCGTTGGATCACTCGCCGCGGACGCTGGAGCATCGGGATCAACGGACCCGGTCTGGCCAGCCGGCAGTGTTGCCGCCTCAGCCGATTCGCCGGACTCGACAGACCCCGGACCTGCCGAGGTGGAGCGGACAAGCGGCTCGCTCACTGCGAACCCGCATCGGCCATATTGAGGTTGCCGACGCGCTCCGACAGCCGCTCGGCAATACGGCGGCAGTACTCGCGCGGCAGGACCAGCGGGCCGCCGCGCAGCGATTCAAGCGCCATATCGAGCGCCAGCATGCGCGCCTGGAGACGGCAGCGGGTGCTCCGGTCGCTCACGGCGTTCAGCTCCGCCTGCAGGTCGCGCAAGGCGCGCAACTGCTCGACAGCCGGCGGCACGAAGCCCGCATTCTTCAAAATCCGGTTGGCGACGCGCACTTCCTCCGGAACCAGTGCATCGTCCTCGAGAGGCAGCGGCGCGCCCGCGCCCGGCAAATCATCGAACTCACCGCGCGCGGCTGCGGCGGCAATACGCTGTTCGACTAACGCATCAAGCAATTTCATCTGCAGTCCACTACGTTGCGGCCCAAGCATTCTATCAGGGAGCGCGCGACGATTCGGGCTGTCTGACCGACGAATCCCCCTGGTTTTCAGATTCTGCGTATTTGAGGGGCGCATGGCGTGAATTAGGGTGGAGGGTTGCCGGCGCCGCTGCTTCGCACCGGAAAAACTTACGAATATCTTTCGGCATGCACCGCGAAAACGGCCACTCGGCCCTGCCATTGCCCCATTCATGGAGTCCACTTACGTTATGCGATCCGGAATCACCGACCACCACTTCGACACAGCACCTCCAGCTTGCGCCGCACGCGGCGATCCGCGCCTTGGCGCATTGACGGCGCGGCTTCGAAAGCGCGCTTGCAAACGATATCTGCGCGCGACAATGATGGCCATTGCCATGTCGGTCGCGCTATCAGGCTGCGGCGTGTTTTGCGGAGGTGCGGGTGGAAGCGGCGGCGGCTTTGCCGGCGGCTGCGCAACCGGCGTGCGGTTCTAGTCCGGCGCTACGCCTTCGCGATTCATCATGAACGTCCCACCCCTGCGCCGCAACGCATCCGCCTCCCTACGGCCGACGCGAACCCGCACATTCACCCAGCCGCCAATGACCAACGCGCCAGAACGACATGCCGGGTGCGGCCGAGCAGGCTGTGCACCAGCGCAAACTCCCGCACGTTCCAACTGACGGCTTCGACAGGACGAGTTGCGATCCAGGGCATGCCGTAAGCGAGGGTCACGTGCGGGACGTACGGCGTAGTCGGCGAGACCGCACGATCCTCAAATCCAGCGTTCTGCAATGCCAGTCCAAGCGTATCGTGAAGCGCGCGGAGTCCAACGACGCCCTCGCCTCCACCCAACACCAGCGGCCCCGGCCGCGGCTTCACCGCAAAACTGAGCGCACTGTCGAACTCGACGCTAAAAGGCTCCATGCTGACCGACGCGGCCGCGTTCATGGCTGCATCGACGCGCGCCGGCGGCAAGCCGCCCGCGAAATTCCCGAGGTGCAGCAACGTGACGTGCAAGCGGTTGGCCGCGAGAGGTTTGCTCTTCGAGCGCGTCTCTGAGCAGAGCTGCTGCGCCAGCTTCGAGATGCCCGCCGCCGTGCGCGCATCTGGAACGACGGCGAAGAACAGGCCGTCTGTCGGCACAGGTGGCGCCTCGAGCCCCGGCAGCCAGAGTTGCTCAGGCATGGCGCGCCTGAATGGGTGACGCAGACATTTCGAAGAATCTCCTCGCATCGATGCGGGCTTGGCCACGCATCTGAAAATTTTCATGACTCGATGAGGCGGGGCGAGACGAGGTTCGGCACACCCCATGTCCCCGCGCCTGTTCACGCCCAATGGACTTGCGCCCACTGGCCGTCCACGCACGATACTGTACATTCATACAGTATCGATGACAACGTGGAATCGCTCAAAACGCAGGAAGTACTGGCCGACGCAGCGAAATGCCCTGGCTTTTGAGCATGCCCGGCACACGAAAAAAAGGCGCCGCAGCGCCCTCTTCCGTGCCTTCAAATCATCCCGGACGCCGGCTCGGCCGGAAACGAAACCGCCGCTGGCAAAGCTCACCTGTGCGCGCTCGTCCCGAGAACCGCGCAGGGCAGCCGCAACTGGAACGTCCGCCAGCTAAAACCGGTATCCAAGTCCAAGAAAGACGATCACCGGATCCGCCGTGATGTGCGTCTTGTTGGACAACACCGTCTGACCGTTGGCAGCCACGGCATTGACCGTCGCATTTGTCTTGAGAGACAGATAGGTCACCGACGCAGTCGCGTACCAGTTCTTGCTGATGTTGTAAGACGCGCCCGCGACGAACGCGGGATTCCATGACGGACTGAGCGATGCCGTCACCTGTCCACCCGGCCCTGCAATCTGCTGCAACGCTCCCCCAAATCTTGAATTGAGATTGGTATGCGAGAACCAGGTATAGTTCACGCCGACACCGACGAACGGGCGCAGCTTCGCCTGTGCGTCGAAGAAGAAATACTTCAGGAACAGAATCGGTGACCATGACCGGGTGGTAGCGAGCGGCTGCAGATTCCCCAGATTGAGCGATGGCCCGCCAGCACCGAATGGTGCGGCCTTGCCCTGCGCAAAGAGCTGGAGCTTGGGTGGTATGCCCGCCGCCAGGTCAACGGCAATATTGTCCGTCACAAAATAAGTGTTCGAGAGCTCCAGGGTGAACGTGTTATGTATCTGACCACCCGTGCCCGTTGACGTGAATGTGCCCAAAGCCGAACTGCTCTGCAACGATGTTGCGGAAGACGGGGCAAAGTCGAGCCAAACTCCACCCGCGCTGGTTATGAGACTGCCTGCGCTCTGCGCCATTGCGCTACTGGTACATATCGCGCCTGGTATTAACGCAAGGCACGCAATTTTTTTAAACATATCCCCTCCACTTTATTTGGCATTACATATCAATAATTTTGTATCGACGCCTGTTCTTGCAGCACCTCTTGCATCGCCGCTCAGAACTGCTCGATTGGGAGGCTCGACCCGCCCGATGCCCCGCTGCGGATCGCTTCCAGAAGCGCATTCGCTTTGGGCAAGATCTTGTCGGCGTAGAAGCGCGCAGTGACGAGCTTGGTGTGATGAAAGTCCGGATCCTCGTTCGCTGCGATTTTCACTGACGCAACGAGCGCTGCGCGCCCCATCTGCCAGCCGCCGCACACGTAGCCGGTGAGCATCAGATAGTCGACGGAACTGGCAAGCGCGGCATCGGGCTGAGTCGCCAATGCTTGCAGCATCCAGGCGGTGGCATCTTCAAGCGCCTGCACACCGGCCGCGAGTGCCGCGCCCACGGAGGCCACTTGCGTATCCGTGCTGCGCGTGAGCTCCAGCGCGGCCTCACGTATCTCCGCAACAAGATCGGCCATCCCCGCGCCCTGATCTGACGCGAGCTTGCGACCGGCAAGGTCCGCCGCCTGAATGCCTGTGGTGCCCTCGTAGATCGGCGCGATCCGTGCGTCGCGCAGGAACTGGCATGCGCCCGTCTCTTCGATGTAACCCATCCCGCCGTGCACCTGCACGCCCGTCGACGCGATCTCGACGCCCAACTCCGTGCACCACGCCTTCAACACGGGGATCAGAAGATCGACACGCACCTGACGACGTGCGCGCTCACCGGCGTCCGGGTCACGGTGCGCGCGGTCCATGTCCGCGGCCATCACGTACGCGAAGGCACGCATCGCTTCGATCTGGGACTTCATCGTCATCAACATGCGCCGCACATCCGGGTGATGGATGATGGCCACGGCGCCACCTGATTTGCTCGATGCGAGCCGTCCCTGGACGCGTTCCTTCGCGTATTCACGGGCCTGCTGATAAGCGCGTTCCGCGATCGCGAGTCCCTGGATACCCACCTTCTGACGCGCCTCGTTCATCATCGTGAACATATGCGCGAGGCCTTTGTTCTCCTGCCCCACCAGATAGCCAATCGCCCCGCCCTGATCGCCAAAGCTCATCACGCAGGTCGGACTCGCGTGAATGCCGAGTTTGTGTTCGAGGGACACGCAGTGCACGTCGTTGCGCGAGCCCGGCGATCCATCGGCGTTGAGGAGGAATTTCGGCACGAGGAACAGCGAGATGCCGCGCACACCTTCTGGTGCGTCGGGCGTGCGCGCCAGCACGAGGTGAATCACGTTATCCGTCATGTCGTGATCGCCCCACGTGATGAAGATCTTCTGGCCGGAGAGGCGATAGTGATTCCCGTCAGGTACGGCCTTGGTGCGCACGGCCGCGAGGTCCGACCCGGCTTGCGGCTCGGTCAGGTTCATCGTGCCGGTCCACTCGCCGCTGACCATCTTCGGCAGATAGCGTGCTTTCAACTCATCGGAACCATGCTGCCGCAACGCCTCGGTGGCGCCGGCGGTCAACAGCGGACACAGCGCGAACGCCATGTTGGACGAGTTCCACATCTCCACGGTCGCTGCCTGCAGGAGTTCGGGCAGCCCCTGGCCACCGAACTCGGGGTCGCCGCTCAGGCCGCTCCAACCGCCGGCAACGAACTGCCCGTAGGCAGCTGAGAAACCGTCGGCAGCCACCACGCCATCAGGCGTCAGCCGCGCGCCCTGTTCGTCACCCGGATTGTTGAGCGGCGCAAGCACTTCAGTCGCGAGTCTTGCGGCCTCCTCGAGTACCGCCTCGGCAAGTTCCGGCGTCGCCTCCTCGTAGCCCGGCAGCGAAGACAACTCGCCGAGATTCGCCAGTTCCGTCATCACGAAACGCATGTCGCGCAACGGCACAATATAAGTGCTCATCATGTGCTCCCGCATTAAGCCTGTTGTAATTTGTCCAGTTCGCGGGACAACTCCGGCAACACCTTGAAGAGGTCGCCCACGATCCAGTAATCGGCGACCTGAAAAATCGGCGCCTCCTCGTCCTTATTGATCGCGACGATCACCTTCGAGTCCTTCATCCCGGCCAGATGCTGGATCGCGCCGGAGATGCCGACCGCGATATACAACTGCGGGGCGATGACCTTGCCGGTCTGACCCACCTGATAATCGTTGGGCGCGAAGCCGGCATCGACCGCGGCGCGCGACGCTCCGACCGCCGCGTTGAGCTTGTTGGCAATGTCATCGATCAACGCGAAGTTTTCGCCGGAGCCCATGCCGCGGCCGCCGGAGATCACGCGTTGCGCGGACGTCAGCTCCGGGCGTTCCGAACGCGTGAGCTGATGACTCACGAAGCGCGAGCCTTGCACGTCAGCGGCGGGCTCCAACGCGTCGATTGCGGCTGTGCCCCCTTCGGCGGGCGCGGCCGCGAAGGCCGTCGTGCGAACGGTAATCACCTTGATCGGGTCGGCGCTTCGCACCTTTGCCAGCACGTTGCCCGCATAGATGGGGCGTACGAACGTATCGGCGGATTCGACGGCAATGATCTCGGAGATCTGGGCCACGTCGAGCAACGCGGCCACGCGCGGCATCACGTTCTTCGCGGTCGTGGTAGCAGGTGCGATCACGTGGCTATAGTCAGCGGCGATCTTCACGACGAGCGCCGCCAGATTCTCGGCCAGCGCATGGCCGTAATGCGCGGCGTCGGCGAAACGAACTCGGGTGACGCCGGCAATGCGGGCCGCCTGTTCGGCGACTGCCGCGCTTTGCGAGCCGGCCACGAGAACATGAATGTCGTCGCCGAGTCGGGCGGCGGCGGTAACGGCATTCAGGGTCGCTGTCTTGAGCGCCTGATTGTCGTGCTCAGCAATAACGAGTACGGGCATTTTTCTCCCCTTGTGTGTTAGATGACGTGGGCGACGTTATGCAGCTTGTCGATCAGTTCGGCTGCATCGGCGACGCGAATGCCTGCCTCGCGTTTGGCGGGCTCCGCGAGCCCGAGCGTGGTGAGCCGCGGCTTGACGTCGACACCGAGCGCGTCCGGCGTCACCACATCGAGCGGCTTCTTCTTCGCCTTCATGATGTTGGGCAGCGTGGCGT
>CABFVV010000095.1_pt1 | contig 36573 bp, 28 predicted proteins | sample 8864751 | NCBI WGS metagenome assembly CABFVV01 (sample SAMEA5735770, study PRJEB23740) | soil metagenome | biome: forest; feature: forest soil; material: soil | place: USA | collected 2013-10-13 | depth 0.1 m | reverse complement strand
CGTCGCCTCGCACGTGATTACGAGCGACTACCCGAAACGCTTGCCGGGCTTCATTTCGTGGTCTTCGCAATACTTATGCTCGTTCACGCGGTGCCAGTACTTCAAAGTGCCTAACACGCTCTAAGCGCGAAAGCACCACCGTTTGGCGCAATCACTTCGGTGATGAAATAGAACAGGCGATCGAAAAACAAGGCGGCCTCCTGGCCCGGATCGGGCGTTAGCCTCTCCCGCGATCGACTCGCCGCATAGAACATGATCGCGTTCGATTGGGTAACGACAAGGTCTGTTCCTGCCTTGCCTTCTTCGACCATGACCGGGATAAGCCCACGCGGGTTAAGCACCCGAAACGCAGCAGTCTTGTGCTCCCCGGCTCTCAAATCCACGCGGCTGACGGAATACGAAATGCCAGCCTCTTCCAGGGCGATGGCCGCCCTTCGGCTGTTGCCTGTTTGTGCTCCGTAAAGACGGATTGCCATGAGCGCATCTCCACTTAACCTTCAGGACAGGCCCTGATTCACGCGCGCCCTTCGAATATCAAACGATGCCGTGGACTACCGCCACGAGAGGAGCGCGGAAACCAGCTTCGCACACTGTCTGCAACCGCCCACGCAAAGAGCGCACTGGCGAGAGGGCTGGCTCAGATCTATGGAATTGCACAGACGGAGGCGCCGTGCGAACTGTGACAGGCCTTCACTCCGGGCTGCAGAAATGTTGGCCTGGCCGAGCAGCCAGACGCCGGCGTTCTTTAAGCACCAGGGAGGAAAGGTCGTATCGCAGCGGCGGAGATGTCTGGCGGCGTCAGGCGGCGATTCGTCGTTGAGCCACCTATGTAGCGCTCCGCGATCCTCCAACCGTTATCGGTCGCGCGAAGCCGGTCAAGCATTGGCGAATACATCCAGATGAAGAAGCGTTCTCTGTCGCGCTTCTCAACGCCAATTCGCGCTGCGTGCATCGGCGGCAAACGGCCCGCCGACTAGCGCGATGAACCCCTCGGCCGGCAGGCGACGGTCAATTTTGCGGGAAGCCGTCGTTCAGGGGGTCCTCGAAGTTATGTCTTCAGTTGCTGCATGAATTGGCGAATTACTGCTGCGACCGCAGCCGGATTCTCGAGAGGTGACAAGTGCCCCGTACCGGGCAGCAGAAGCATTTGGGAGCCCAGGATTCGCGGCAATAGCTCGCCGCGCAATGTCTCTGGCAGATCCACCTGATCAAGTTCCCCAGCAATAACTACGACGGGTACATTGATGGACAAGACGTCAGCGGTAATGTCTTCGACCATTCCGCCGAGTGGCCATGCAATCTTGGCCTGCGGCGCACCCCGCAGACTATCGGCGATAACCTGTTCGCGAAGCTCCGGTGCCAACCTGTTCGCGGTGAGTACGTTATCAAGCGCCCAGGTAATCGACTCCCGAGTGTCGTAGACTTTGGCCATCTCGGCTCGCTGGTCAGCGGAAAAGGTCATCGGTGACGGAGGCGACGGCGCCACCAGGATGACGCCCTGGAGCCCCGCAGGCCGACGCGACGCGAATAGCTGCGCGACCTTCCCGCTCATTGAGTGACCGACGACGACATATCGCTCGAGATTCAGTGCTTCAATTACGTCCTGCACGTCGTTTGCGAGATCGCCGATGCCATAACCCTGCTCGGGCGCGTCCGAATCACCCCAGCCGCGATGATCCATAGCTACCGATCGATACTGGCCCGCCATGTCACGGATCACGCCGTCCCAGGTTCGGCTTGACCCGCCGTAGTAATGCAGAAACAGAAGCGTTGGTTCGCCGTTCCCGCGCTCGTCTACATAAATTTGCGTTCCTCGTGTTTTGACATGCATTTCGGTTTTCCTGATCTGCAGCTTATTTTCGATGTCGGAGGGCACCGTGCGAATTGCCGGTGCAAGCCGTTTCGCAAGCGGGAGAGAAGCGCCGAAACCAGCTTCGCGCGCAACATGCGCGGCTGCGGACACGGCGGGCGCGCTTGCGGTGCGCTACCTCAGCTTTCAAACGGCGCATCATTAATCAGGTCGCACACGTTCGGAATATCGAAACCGTGTACATGGCGACGGCCGATATCGGCGATTCCGGTACCGACGGTCGTATGGGGTTTTTTTCTGGCGACCTCAGCCAGCGCTTCGGTAAACGCGGCTTTAAATCCAACGCGGGGGTAGAGCGCGAGCGTGTCATCGATCAGCGACGGCGTGACTTCGTCCAGAAACAGCCCGAAGACGTCGAGATGTGCGCCCATATAGACGAGAGCGATTTCCGGCTGCTTGCGATCGGCGAGGCCGCCAGCGGAGTGAAGCGCGATGGCATCCCACACGAGTTGCGTTTTCGCTTCCGGGTAGTCATGGGCCAGCAAAAGGCGGCTGGCCGCGTCGGCACCATCCACCTCAAAGCGTTGGTCGGCAGAAAATTCATCCGTAAGGCCAAGGTCGTGAAGCAGCGATGCGAGATACACCACTTCCCGATCGTATTTAAGACCTCGCTTCCTGCCCAGGAATTCGGCGAACCACCATGTCCGATGCACGTGATGCATCATCGCTCCGGAATGGACGCGCTCGACCAGAGAAGCCGCTTTGGTAGCGATCTCCGAGTCTGGAGCACTCACTCCCCCAACAATCACAGTTTCACGCATTGCATACCCTCCGGGTCGTGCGAACTTACAGAGCGATCCAGTGTAGGCGGTTCGTCGATGGCTCAAATGACAGATCGCGGACGATTTCTGCCACAATCGTTCTCCCTATGCCCTGATACGCAGCTCCTCTTTCAATGAGAAAACGGACGAAACCGATCGCCCCGCCTGCAGACCCGAGACAGAAGCGCGTTGTCATATTGGGTCTACCGCCAGTGGACGCGCTCGACGTGATCGGCCCGGCGGAAGTCTTCGCGTGGGCGAACCAACTGGACGGCAGTGGAACTGCCCCGTACATGCTCGAGCTGGTTTGCTCAGCTGATGATGTGTACCTGGACAGCGAAACAGGTATTGGCCTCAAAGGGCATAGCACGCTCGAGCAGGAGCGTCATGCGAACAAGCCGATCGATACCTTACTTGTGACTATGGGCTCCAGGACGTTCGAACAGATCGATCAGGCAGCCATAGACTGGATTCGGACCCGCTCACAGACAGTGCGTCGCGTGTGCTCCATATGTGTTGGAGCGTTCGCCCTGGCTGCTGCGGGCATACTGGATGGTCGCAGGGCGACGACGCATTGGGGCGCGGCACGGCGCCTGGCGGAGCGCTATCCCAAGGTACAGGTCGACCCGACTCCTATCTGGGTGAAAGACGGCAACGTGTACACGTCGGCCGGCATATCGTCTGGAATCGACCTCGCGCTCTCGCTGGTCAGCGAAGATCTGGGAAATGACTTCGCCCTGGAAATTGCGAAGAATCTGGTCCTGTTCTTACGTCGTCCGGGCGGACAGGCGCAGTTCAGCTTCGCACTTCAGTCGCAGCGCGCGCACAACTCAGGTCTGAACGAGTTATGTCTCTGGATCGGTGAGCATCTGCACATGGACCTCACAGCCGAAGTCATGGCAGCCAGAATTTCAACGAGCGTCAGAACGTTGATACGCATGTTTCAGCGAGAATTGCAGACCACACCCGCAAGATATGTCGAAAACGTCCGGCTGGAATCCGTTTGCCGTTCGCTTGCGCTTGGCGAGAGATCGATGCAAGACATCTGTCGTCAGAATGGCTACGACAGCGTCGACGTGCTAAGAAAGGCATTTACACGCCGCTTCGGGGTGAGTCCCGCAGAGTACGCTCGGCGCTTCGGTAAGAGCGTCGAGCCGATGCAGTCCGGTTGACATTGGCCGCATATCCCGCACTGGCCTTCATGACGTCACGCAACGTTGCGAGACCGTCCGTGGGCATCGTTGCGTGGTACGCGAACCCACCGTTCTCGTAGGCTTCCATGATCTGCAGCCATTTGCGAAGATCGCAAGCGAACCAGCGAAAACTGAACCCGCCATTGCGAATCACCAGACACTTCTTGCCCGTCGCGAACTGTCAGGGAAAGTTACCGTGGTCCGGTGGACTTTCTCAACGCTTGGGTCGAGAAAATATGTTGACGAGGTTCCCATCCGGGTCGCGCAGCAAGAGAGCGCGATTGCCCCACGGCATCAACGTCGTCGGCATAACGATTTCTGTCCCCGACGCATTCATCCGTTCGAACACTGCATCAACGTCCTCCACTTCAAACTCCAGGATCGCCGACCGATTCGCAGCCGCAGTGGCGGCACCGACATTAAACAGCTTGATCAGGTGCTCAGACGAAATCGCAAGCACCGCCTCTTCGAATTGTATTTCCGCAAACCCATCAGCCGGCCGTACAGCCTCGAGACCGGAAAGCCTTCGGTAAAACTCGACCAGACCTTCGATATCCTGGGTAACAACACGAACAGACGCAAACTTCATTTTGAGCTCCTGGCTAAGAAAGGGAGCTCAGTCTAAAAGACGATGCTGTCAGATTCTGGCAGTATCGTGCGGCTATCTTCGCAAGCGCGCTCAGCGCGCCGTCCGATAGCGTCTTGTCGCAGCGATCAGCCACCCAGCGCATGCCAAGAACCAAAGCATCGAGTTCCTCTGAGCGGAACATCATTGGTGGCAGCATGAAACCCGGTTTCATCACGTAACCAACGCCCGGCTCCCCCTCGATCATCGCTCCTTGCGCCTGCAAACTGGCGATGTCCCGGTATAGCGTGCGAATGCTCACACCGAGTTCCTCGGCCAAAGCTTGACCACGCACGGGACGTCGGTAACGCCGTAGCACTTGCAGGAGACTAAGAAGACGTTCAGAGCGGGCCATATGTTGATCCTGATATCGGAACTCAAGTAAATCGACGAGGCTATCGGTTACTTCGAACCGAATGCAACAGGTTGCTTCCGGATAGATATCGCATTGTTGACGATCTGTGTGGACCGCTACGTTTTTCAGTGGCGATCAACGTCGATCTTTTTGACCTTTGATCTGCGCGGCGCAATCAGGCGGTAACCGCTAGAATTGCGGCTTTAGCCCGGAATACGCCAATGTCTTTTGCCTCGCTTGGCCTGATCGATCCCTTGCTGCGTAATGTGCAGGACCTCAATTACCAGACACCTACGCCGGTGCAGGCCAAGGCGATTCCTGCTGTGCTCAGTGGCAAGGACGTCATGGCTGCGGCACAGACCGGCACTGGCAAAACGGCGGGTTTTGCGCTGCCGCTGTTGCAACGGCTAGTGCAACACGGCCCGGCGGTGTCCAGCAACCGCGCGCGTGTTCTGGTGCTGGTGCCCACGCGTGAACTGGCAGAACAAGTGCTGCAAAGCTTTATCGAATACGGCAAAGGCCTCGACTTACGATTTCTGGCCGCCTACGGCGGCGTGAGTATCAACCCGCAGATGATGAAGTTGCGCAAAGGCGTGGATGTGCTCGTTGCCACGCCGGGCCGTTTGCTAGATCTCAATCGCCAGAACGCAGTGCAGTTTGATCAAGTACAAACGCTGGTGCTGGATGAAGCCGACCGCATGCTGGATCTGGGCTTTGCGCGCGAACTCAACGCCGTCTTTGCTGCCTTGCCCGCTCAGCGCCAGACCCTGCTGTTCTCTGCCACATTTACCGATGATATCCGCGCCATGGCGGCGGGCATTCTGCGCAGCCCGGTCAATATCAGCGTCAGCCCGCCCAATGCCACGGCCAGCAAGATTAAGCAGTGGGTGGTGCCGGTGGATAAAAAGAACAAGCCTGACCTCTTCATGCACCTTGTGGCTGAGAACAACTGGGAGCACGCGCTGGTGTTCGTCAAAACCCGCATTGGCGTGGATTACCTGGCGGCCATGCTGGATGAAGCGGGCTATGCGGTCGACACCATCCACGGCGACAAGCCGCAACCCGCGCGCCTGCGTGCGCTGGAGCGCTTCAAGACGGGCGAAGTAAGTATGCTGGTGGCCACCGATGTGGCTGCACGCGGGCTGGATATCGACGACCTGCCGCTGGTGATCAACGTTGATCTGCCGATCGTGGCGCAAGACTATGTGCACCGTATTGGCCGTACCGGCCGCGCGGGCGCCAGCGGCGTGGCGGTGTCCCTTGTGTGTGCCGATGAAGCGCCGCAACTGGCCGCGATTGAAGCGCTGATCCGGCAAACACTGCGCCGTGAAGAAGAGCCGGGTTTTGAAGCCGAACACCGCGTGCCGCAAACTAGCGCGACAGGCGAGATCATCAAGAAACCCAAAAAGCCCAAGAAGCCCAAAGTGCCGCAAGCTGCGCCGCGCGCCACGCAGGTGCCCAGCAATAAACCGCGCCCGCAAAGTGGCGAAAACAAACGCAAGCCTGCGGCGCAGGGCACTGTGGCCGCGGGCAAAGGCACAAGCTTTTCCAGCGGTAGCCCATTCAGCGTGCAAAAGCCACGCAGCAAGCCAGCTGCGGGTTCACGTAAGCCGGCTGGCAAACCCGCTGGTGGCCGCGGCAAACGCCAACCCTGATCCGTGGGGATGAGTAACACCAGCCCTGGAACAGGCTGGCGGTTTGTGGCCCGCTGGCAGGCAGCGGCGCGGCTTCGGCGTGCCTCAGCTCGGCGGGTAACGGCGCACTGAATGCAGGATTCCATAACAACTTCGGGGCCGAACGGACGTTGAAATCGTGCGTAGCGAGCGTCCGAGAAAGACCCTGGGCTACGAGACGCCAGCCGAGCGATTCCAGCAAACTATTGCATCCCCCGGTTGAATCCGCCCCGATGACCTGCCGATCACCGATGCGAAGTGCCAGACCGTTGATCGGCCTTATGCGAAGCTTTCCATAAGGCCGAATAGTGCGTATAGCCTAGCCTCGGTTTCCTCCTCCCGAGGCGTTCGCGATGACGACCAATACGCACATCCTCCGCAAAACAAAAAAAAAATGCCCTAAAGAATACTGTCCAGCGCCTTCGCGAGCCTGGCCACCGCACCTTCAACGTCATGCAGTTTGTCCAGGCCGAATAACCCAATGCGGAAGGTCTTGAAATCTTCAGGCTCGTCGCATTGAAGGGGAACGCCAGGCGCGATCTGCAAGCCGGCATCAGCGAACTTCTTACCCGATCGTATTCCGTCATCGTCCGTGTAGCTGACGACGACGCCCGGAGCCTCAAAACCTTCGGCCGCCACGCTTTTGAAACCCTTGTCCACGAGGAGTGAGCGAACGCGCTTGCCGAGTTCAAGCTGCTCTACTCTCACTTTATCGAAGCCGTATGCCTCGGTCTCCTTCATAACATCACGCAACGTAGCGAGACCGTCCGTGGGCATCGTTGCGTGGTACGCGAACCCACCGTTCTCGTAGGCTTCCATGATCTGCAGCCATTTGCGAAGATCACAAGCGAAACTGGTGCTAGTTGTTTTGTCGATTCTTTCGCGGGCAAGCGGGCTAAGCATGACCAGCCCGCAGCACGGTGACGCGCTCCATCCCTTTTGCGGCGCGCTGATCAGGACGTCAACGCCGCTCGCCTTCATGTCGACCCAGACCGTGCCGGACGCGATGCAATCCAGTACAAACATGCCGTCGACGGCATGCACAGCGTCGGCCACCGCGCGCAAATAAGCGTCCGGCAGCATGATCCCGGATGCGGTTTCGACATGCGGCGCAAAGACCAGATCCGGCTTGTTTTCCCTGATCGCAGCGACCACCTCTTCGATCGGTGGCGGTGCATAGGCAGCCTGTCTCCCTTGTTCGACCGGGCGCGCCTTCAGCACGATCGATTCAGACGGAATGCCGCCCATGTCGAAAATCTGCGACCAGCGAAAACTGAACAAGCCATTGCGAATCACCAGACACTTCTTGCCCGTTGCGAACTGCCGGGCAACGGCTTCCATGCCGAACGTCCCGCTGCCCGGCACGACAACGGCCGACTTCGCGTTGTAGACTTTCTTCAGAGAACCGGAAACATCACGCATGACTCCTTGAAAGAGCTGCGACATATGATTGATTGATCGGTCGGTGTACACGACTGAATACTCGAGCAGTCCCTCGCGGTCGACATCGGGAAGTAAGCCTGGCACGTTTGTCTCCGGTTATAAACGAATATAAGGATCGCAAACACATTCTAACGAAAGCCGCCTGCAACGGTATCGGCCGAGACGCCCCCGTTACCCATCCAGCAAGTTTCGGCATGAACCAGCCGCCGAGTCACGCCGGTTGGGAATGCGCCAGTGGCGACAATCGGTACGATTATGGACCTTCGCAGGAATCGCCCTGATGGGCGGCCGGAGTCACGGCAGTGCCATCGCACGTGTCCGGCATGCGCATGTTGCTGCCATCATGGAAACGGGACGCCTGTAACGGCCCGTTGCATACGTGAGTCGCGCGCCCAGCGGCACATGCGAGTGAGTGCGCCTACTCCCATCCCTGATATCCGACAGGCTGCGCCGGATTGCCGTAACCGGTGGGGTACGGCCGGCGCAGTTCAGGCGGCGTGTACATCTCGTTGTATGCCGGATAGGCAGGCGGGCGGCCCACTATGATGACCTGCTGCGCCGCTGCTTGAGTGGGCGGCCGAGGTACATAGGCGGACTGCGCGTCAGCCGGTTGGTACCGCGCGGGCGGATACGGAGCTGGCGCGTATTGGTTAGGCTGAACAGTTCGAGGCGGCGGCGCGTATTCCCGCCTGGCGTACCCACCTGACTCCTGAGACTCTGTTGACGTCTGGTTATACGCCGGCGTCGCTGCGTATTGCTGGAGCTGCTGATTCTGATATTGCCGGGCTTGCCGGTTGTAAGCCGCTTGAGTCCCCTGCTCCGCCGCGTATTGCGGTTCCTCATCGGCCTGCCGATATTGCGGCACCGCCCGCTGAGCGTTCTGCAAATCGCGCCTCTGCGTCAACTGCGCGTCGTCATCATGCGGCAATGCCGTCACGGATTGCGTCGGAATCAGTATGGGAGGCTCGGACTCGGTGGCAAACAGCTTCGGCGACGTAGTCCGCGTAGAAACTTGCTTCAGAGGCACGGGCTGCATTTCAGCCCGCTTAGGCGGCGTAACCCGCAGTGAAGCCTGCTTCAACGACGCGACCGCGACCGGTGCAGAGACCCGCTTCGGCGGCGCAGACGCGACTTGCGCGGAGCCGTGCTTCAGCAGCACAGGGCCGGCCTGCGCGACGACCTGCCGGGGCGGCGTGGCTCGCGCAGCAGCATCCCGCTTCGGCGATGTGACCGGCGCGGATACTTGCCTCAGCGGCGCGGCTTGCGCTACGACCCGCCTTGGGGATGCAACCCGCTCGGCAACCGGCTTCGGCGATGCGGGCATGGCCGGCACAGCAAGCTGCTTTTGCCGATGCTTCACTTCGTCGCCCAACGTCGCATAGGATTTCGAGTCTTCCCTGGCGCGCGCGTTATAGCCGATGAAATACGCATAGCGCAGGTCTGCCAGGCGCGCCTGAATGTCGGCATCGGTAGAGACGCGTTTTTCGCCGGGGTCGAGAGATGCGTCGACGGTCGAGTCTTCGAAGGCCGAGGCTGCGGCATCAGCGGCACGGGCGGATTCGGGATGCAGCGCGCCCACAGAAGACATAAGCGCAGCGGCTACCGCGACGAGCACTTTTTTTTCCATACTTTCACCTCGGAATTCCGTGCGACAGACCGCGTGGGATTCTCCAATCTCCGGACCGGACCTTCACTCGCGCTTACGGGATATCGACTATTTTTAGCACGTCCTTAAGGGCTCAGGGTAGTGTTTCCGGGTATAACCCAGGCGAAAGCCTATGTGCCGAACAACCATAGCAATACTGACGTTGTCGGTCCGGAAATTCTTGCCTGCTCCGGCGGCAATGGAACCGACGAGCATGTCATCGTTGGCGGCGGCGGTGAGGAGTGTATTTCCGCCGGCAACATCTGGCGTGTGAATCGACTTGATCGCGGGCAAGATCCGGTCATGGTCACGGAAGTTCAGCTTCGGATGGGATGCGGCCATCAAGGGACGCCCGGCTAGGCCTATCGAGGGATCTAAAGCTTTCGGTTAACGGCCATCCGTCTCACCCATCATCCGTCGTCGACGGAGTTCTTGGTCGGCTGACTCAGGACAACGCTATTGGACCAAGGTCCAATTGTTTGATCGGACCGCAACTACCACTATTCATGTGAGTCTCGCTGTCGCGGCGCGTGCGCGCTCAATACCGCGATTACGATATGTTTAATGGAGCCTGCATCATGATCAGATCCCTTCGGTTTGTTCTCGCGATTCCTGTCTTTCTGTTTGTCGTGGCCTGCTCGACGAACCCGACCGTTGCTAATGGCGGAGACCCTGAGTTAGTCGACAAAGCGCAAGCGGCACTTCAACAACTATTTGCCAGCACTCCAAAGGCGAAGGAACTCCAATACCAGGCGAAGGCCGTCGTCGTGTTTCCCGACATTGTCAAGGCCGGGCTTATCGTCGGTGCGCAAGGCGGGAAAGGGGTGATGTTTGGTCCAGACGGGAAAGTCCTTGGATACTACAGAGCACGCGCAGTCTCGTATGGCCTGCAGGCTGGCGCCCAATCGTTCTCGGAGGCCTTGTTTCTCATGACCGACTCGGCTATGACTACGCTCACCAGCGGCGCCGGATTATCGGTTGGTATGGGGCCGAGTGTCGTAGTAGTGGATGCAGGGATGGCCAGGTCTATGACAACTACTACGTTGAAATCCGATGTCTACTCGTTCATTTTTGGCCAAACGGGCCTGATGGCCGGTCTTGGCATGCAAGGCCAGAGGATTGTTAAGTTTGATGAAAACGATAAGTAAAGTGCGAAATATGCCCCCGGCACGTTTTGCTGGCCTACAGCGGGCTGGGGGGGCGGTCCGGCAACCGTGCGCGCCAATGCGGCCGCCGATCGGTCGTGCGGGCCGAGGGTGGTCCCAGCAGCTTCAAGATCGCAGTCCGCCTCCCCGCCTGCTCTCCTCTTGGGGGCTCGTTTTGATGCAGTTGGCCGCCGGCCGGCGCGGCGCCAGCCTACGCGGGATTCGGCGCGATTTCAGGGCCGGCCGAGCGATGCAGTGTATTGCGCGCGGCCGGTATCTTTTTTTTTGCGTTGCCGGAGCGGCTTGGATGCTTTTCGCTGCGTATCGCTCCTCTCGCGGTTCTGAGGATTGACTTATCGCTTTAGTCGTCGCCTGACTGGATTGCGTGTGTTGCACGAGATGTTTGCGAAGGGCTACGGCCTTCGACTGCGAGCATCCAAGGCGCTTTCGAATCGCAGTGACCGTGCCGCGGAGCGTTCCGTCTCGGATCGCCGAACCTTTTCTCTATGGCGAGGCGTACGGCGAGGATGAACACACCAGCGGAAGCCAGCGACACTAGCAGCACGGTCCATTCGACGACCGGCCGTCCTGCTTGACGCTGTGTACTTTACCGCGTATCCGCCGAATGTCCCGTTCGACGCGTAATCCCGCCATACGTGCACAGAAGGTGGCCGTACGGGAAGGGTCGACAAGGGAAATTCGCGTCGAGGCAGAGCCGGTGACTGACGGGCTCCGGGTTCGGCCATCTACTGACGTTGCCCCACGCTTTCACCCGGACGTTCGAAGGACCGCTCCGCCCCGATAACGGCCCTTCGTGCGCCGCACACGTCAGGCGTGTTGTCGGCCGGACCGGTCATCCGCAGCACATTGCGCCCCACCTGCGCGCGTATAGAAAAAGCGCGCGCCGGTGGTTCGGAAGCGCGATGCCCGGCGGCAAACCGGGCAGCACGAATCAGAATATGTTGCGAAGGCCGAGCGCGACGCCGGTCTGGTTGTTGCGGCCTGGAAAGTCTGCTTTCGCCGCGCCAGTGCCGCGGATGAAATCGACCGTGCCATACACTTCGGTCCGCTTGGACAGCGAGTATTCGGCTAGCAGCACGCCCGAGTAGCGGACGCCGCGGCCGAGCGTGGTGCCGTCGGCGTTCAACGCATTGCGGGAGTGATCGTAGTAGGCTGCGGCAGTCAGCAGCAGCGGCGGCGTGACCTGCCAGGTGGTACCGACGTAGAAGCCGTCGTCGATGCGGTTGGTATTCGTCACCGGCGCCGAAAAGGCGGCAGCCGGCGAGTTCGCGGCCGACATGAAAAGGTCGACCATACCGGTGTTGTCCTGCGCATGCAGCCAGCCTGCGTAAGCCTTGACCGTGCTGAACGCATAGACAGCGCTCACGTTGACAACATTGAACTTGTTGTTGTGTGCATCGCTGTTCTGCTGAAAGCCGGCATCAAGGGACAAGCCGCCGTACGTATAGGCCGCCGTCAAGCCGTACATGTTGTTCGCGCCGGTGCTGCCGGCCACACCGCCAAAGCTATACATGGCTTCCACGTTCAGGCCGCCGAACTGGCCGTTGTACTTGACGGAGTTGTTCTGGCGCAGGCCGTATCCGAGTGCGCCAGGCAGCCAGCCGTCCTGATCGTAGTTACCGACGGTCAGCGGGTCGTAGACGTTCCCTAGCTGGTCGAATAGCGGCGTATTCTGGCGACCGAAGGTCACCGTGCCATACTGGTTGCTAGACAGCCCAACATAAGCCATCCGGTTGAAGAGGGTATTCTGGCTCGCAAACTGGCCGTTCCACAGGTTGAAGCCATTCTCAAGCCGGAACACCGTAGACAAGCCGCCGCCCAGGTCTTCAGAACCCTTCAAGCCCCAACGGCTTCCGGTGATCGGGCCGACGCCCATCGATACCTGGCTGTCGTTGTTCGCATTGGCGTTGGTGAGATAGCGGACGCTCGTGTCGACGATGCCGTACAGGGTGACCGAGCTTTGCGCGAAAGCGGATTGGGCCGCGATGGCGATAAGTGCGCCACCGATGGCGCTGATGGTTTTCTTCACAGAGTATCTCCCCATGTTTAGTTGTAAGGCAAACCGCTGGTCTATATAACCGCTGCGGTTCATGCGCGGCTTTTGGCCTGCGCGCAATGATATTTCCGTCAAATTAAATCGGGATCTGTTTTCAATTTTTGTCTCCCGTTTACAACATTGGATTGACTTTCGTATCACCGGACAGTGCCAGCGAATTCTTGTATATGGTCGGAACAGCCCTGTTATGCCTGCTGCCGCTCAGCGTTGTTGAGCGGCAGCAGGCCAGGCTGACGGCACAAAGCCGCAGAAACGCGACTAGACGCCAGAATAGCCGGGGTGGCCGGTTAACCTTGAAAGCGGTCGTCTAGATGCTGCATGGACGACCGTCTGAGGTGGGTCGACTCCCGTCCCACGTCTCGCTCGGAAGTTGACATTCGCTGAATGCTGAAACGACGGATCTCGGATGACTGCGATGGATGATAACGGCGTGAATGAGACTGATGCGATAAACGACTTCAGCGTATAGGGCCTAAAATTAAGAATAGCGCCAGTCCCTTTGTGTGGGGCGGCTCGCCTTATCCTCTTCTGTCAACGGCAGGCGGCCATGAACGCTCACGATGCGCCTTTTGTTCGCCCGGTGCTGGCTGCACTTTGCGCGGCCTCGCTCGCCACACTCGCCGCGTGCGGCGGAAGCGCCTGCTTCGGCTTCGACGGCTGTAGCGGCGGAAACGGGACGCCGAACGTCGCCGTATCCGGCACGGCAGCCATCGGCAAGGCGCTCGCCAGCGCGACGGTTAGCCTCAGTTGCGCGTCGGGTTCGGGCTCCACCCTGTCAGACGGCGGTGGACACTACAGCACGACCCTCAACGCCACGCTTCCCTGCATCCTCACCGTGACCGCCGGCGGCACGACCCTGCATTCGCTGGCATTTGCCGGTGGCACTTTCAATACGACGCCTGAGACCGAACTGATGCTCGTCTATCTCGCTTCGCAACTTGGCACAACCGAGACCAGTCTGATTGCGAATTTCCAGAACAATTCACAGTTCCAGCGGGTGCTGGAAAATCAGACCGATGTACTGGCTGCGCAAACGGCAGTTGTCGCGAATCTGCAGCAGCGATATGCGGTCACGCTGACGACACCGGCGTTTCTGACGACGCCGTTTGTCGTCGGGCAAGCAGGGGTGGACAGCGATCTCGGCGCGCTGGCGACAGCAGGCGCCATCGACGTCAATGGCATGCCCGATCCGGCTGCCGTCTCGCTGCTGTCCGCGGCGGGTCTCGCCCATCCGCTCACAACGACGTCCACACCTTCATCCGGCACTGGCGGAACAGGGAGCACCCCCGGCGGCATGATGTGAACTGAGGCAGTTTGAGGCTGGCGTCATCAGGCAGAGGTCGGCCAGGAACGGTCCATCGTCGTTGGACTCTCGCTCCGCATTCACTGCGCCGTGACCGCCGTTTCGTCTGGACCAGCGACGAGAGTCCCGACACATCTGGACGCGACCTCTTCAGGCAAGCTGTAGCGGTCGTGCCCAGATGAATTTGCGCCGGCGGGTGCCTTTGCCGGCGCACACTGCTGCTGCGCCCTGAGACAGGGCTAAACGAGTTCCGCTTCAGGCTTCCTTAGAAGCGCGTGCGCAACCCGACCGTGCCGACCACCTGGTTTGCCGTCGACGACGCACCACCCGACGTATTGATGAAGGCGACAACGTTTTGGCCGATTGCGTGCTGATACATGGCTTCGGCGTAAACATCCGTGCGCTTGGAAAACGCGTAGACAGCTTGCAAGTTGACCTGATTCCACTTCGGATCCTTGCCGTACTGCGTGCCGGTCGCATTAAACGCGCCTGACAGATGGGCATCGGTGTACGTGTCAGTGATGCCCAGCGTAATCGCCGGTGTCAGCGTGTACTTGGCGTTCAGTTCATAGTTGTTGAAGCGCTGCGAACCGTTGTTGAGGTTGAACGATTGCGTGCCCTGATAAAAGCTGTTCGTATACACGAAGCCGACCACTGCCGGGCCGAAGGTGTAGTTCAGACCCGCGCCGATCGTGCGCTGAACGTTCGCCCCGAACCGGAAGCCAGCCGTCTGGGCAGGCGCTTCGCCGAGGTCAACTGCGCCGCTGGTGTTCACTTGGGGGGCAGCGCCGTTGCCGTTGATCTGCAGGTAGCCGGCGGCCATCTTGAACGGGCCAAACTCGTAGCTTGCGCCCGCGCTGTAAGCACGGTTCAGCGTGAAGTCAGTGTTGTTGGAGAACGCGTAGAGGCCGCCGAACTTCAGGCCTGCATAATTGCTGCTCGTGTACTTAACCGCGTTGCTCATCCGCAGCGTGTGGTTCAGGTTGTCGTTGTCAAACGGGTGCGCGAAGCCCGTGTCGCCGAACGTGCCGGCCGTACCGGACAGCGGTGCCACGAAGTCCACCAGCGAGTCATACTGGCGGCCCAGCGTCACCGTACCGAAATCGCTGCTGCTCAGGCCGACAAACGCCTGACGACCAAACATCCGGCTGTTCTGGCCGAGCTTGCCGTTCTGCACGTTGAAGCCGTTTTCCAGCACGAAAATGGCCTTCAGGCCGCCACCGAGGTCTTCGGCGCCACGCAGACCGAACCGGCTGCCGTTAATGGTGCCGCTGGTTGCCTGAAACAGGCCGCCGTGCGAAGTGGCGGAGGTCTTGACGTTGTTGGTATACATCAGGCCGGCATCGATCAGGCCGTACAGGGTGACCGAACTCTGTGCATGGGCGGCCGATGCGGCGAGTGCAGCGGATACGGCGAGAGCTACGGGGATCTTTTTCATGAATTAACTCCAGCGGATTGCGATTCAGGCGGAAAACAGCGGCGCGAGTATAAGAGGCAGGTAGCCTCATGATGTCATTTCCGGGCTGGATTTCACCGTTACGTTTTGCTGAGATAATTCGTCATAAATCCGAAATAATTCTGGCGAAATCCCTGCCAGAAAAGGCGCGTTGCTGTTTTTCATCCCATCCGGGACGCATCCGGGACGCATCGCCGTTGTATTGAAGCGACGGCATCAGGTTAGCCGGCATCCCACCACTGACATGACATCTGACAGCGCCCATCTGTATCTGGCTTTGACACAACGACACGCACGCCGACACCTCGATCTGGCCTCGACATGTTGCCGGTACGTTTTGACAAACCGAGGTACAGATGCCTCGGCTGTTCGCTGGCACGACCGTTCGTCGAGATAGAGCTAAACGTTAGACAAATGGTCGTTCAGGCTTCGCTGACCGTGCGTAGTCGGGATGGTGAGCGGCCGCTCTTTTTGCGAGGTTGGGACATTCGGAGAAGCATCCGGCCGTGCTGCTGAAGATCTACATCTACGGCTACCTGAACCGGGTTCAGTCGAGCCGCCGCCTGGAACGCGAATGCCAACGCAATGTTGAATTGATGTGGCTCACCGGCCGTCTTGCGCCGGACTTCAAGACCATAGCTGACTTCCGCCGTGACAACGGCACCGGCATCCGCAACGTATGTCGCCGCTTCGTCTGCTGCGATGATTGGGAGCGAATGAGTTTGTTGAGTTCGGCTCCTGACTTCGGGTCTTGACTTCGTTGGCGCACTCGCTCAGCTGGTTCCCTTACTTGGATTCCTGTGCCTCATTCTTGATCGCCTGGCCTCCCTTCGAAATGTCCTGGCCTGCGCCCGCCATCGTGTTGCAGCCGCCGAGAACTACGGTACCAGCAATCAGCATCCATGCAATCAATCGAATCATTATCTTCCCCTTGTTCAAATCAGGATCGGACCAGATTAATTTTAGACGATTTTGCCGTCGGCGCTGCCTGTTTCGCCTGTTGGCATCGCTTGACGCGGCATCCGGTGAAGTTCGTTAAGTCTGCTAGGGGTTCCCTTTGATTATGCGTTTTACGGGACTAGCACGATCTTGGTCTCATGCCGATGCGCTCGTGGAAACCGGCGTTTTGCCCTGTTCCCTTCATTTCGGAAAACGTGGCGTTACCCGTCGATTGGTACGTCGAACCGCGTCCGACAACCTGGGCATTTGAATGGCTCGAAGTTACCTTGCGCCGGCAATGCTGCGAGCGGCTGCTCCTCGCCGGCGAGGTAGCAGACTGGGCATGGAAACGCTTCGTGCGATCGAAGTCGGTGCCACCGATCGACAAACCGCTGAATATCGATAGGCTGGGTGCCGTTCGCTTCGAGGTGGTCGAGAAGCACGTGGAACAGAGCGGGGCTTTGCATTGAGACCTCTGCGGCAATTTCCAGCCATCGTAGCATCCGCCACCCATGCGCGGCCCGCGCTCAAGCAGTTCCGCGCGCAAGCCACCGTGGATGTTCAGTGCTAGTGTAGTGGTGGGGATTTTCCCCAGTCACCGGGAGAACGCGATGCCGTCAGACCCCGCCACAAAATCCGCCGAGCCACCTTCGCCGCGAGACAAGCCGCTTCCTGCCGCGGCGCCGCAGGCCGAGTCATCGGCACGGGACGCAGATAAAGACGAGCCGGTACCGCATGAGCGCCCGCCAGTCCGATCAGACGACAACTGACTTTCCGCCGCGCCCTCGGTTTAACGGAAGGGTTCGTGTGTGCGGAGGTCAGAGGTCTCTCGACAGGTAGTAGCTACGCACCAGTGAAATCTGAGAGCGACTCGACTGCCTATCTCGGCCGGACTTTCGAAGGTCCGTTCTGCTCAGTTAGCTGCCCTTGCCCTGCTCGAGGGACGCTGCGGCGGTTTCGTTCATGACGTTGGTCACGCGCTGCACCGATTGCGTGTTCTCATCCATCGCAGCGCCGGACGCTTGACGAACTCGGCGCCGGCTCGCACGCCCCCCTCGAAGTCCTGGATAGTCAGTGTTGTCGCCTCCTCCGGAGCGTCGGCGGCGAAATGGCATTTCGGTCGCGCGGAAGATCTACTGATCGATCTTTCGTGTGACGCTCGATTGCGGTTCGCTGTATGCCAACCTCCTTCGCCTCTGTGCAAACATTTGTGCGCGCTGGAACAAGTATGCGGAATTTCGTCTATCTACCCTTGCGCTGGTGCGATGCAACAAGGCGTACATGGTGTGGGCCATTGCCATCTGCCGCTCAGGGAGTTCCGGGATGTATATCAATCTTGTCGATCACGGGCATGGAGTGCTGCGCGCAGGCGCTCTTGCCCGCCGCTGGCGCGAGCTGGTTCTTGGCGCCGTCAGTCTGCTGGCGCTGCTGATCTCGAGTCACGCACAGGCTGCCGCGCCGGCGCCTGCCGAATGCGCGGCGCTGCAGGCGAAATACCCGCAATTCAAGGGCAAGACGCTAATCAACGCGATCAACCCACACACGCCGGGCTATGAAGCGCTGGACCCGAACGACCCGAGTAAATACATCGGCTTCGACATCGACCTCGGCGAAGCGATCGGCAACTGTCTTGGCTTCAAGATGGCGTACAAGCCTGTCTCGTTCGCGGCGCTGCTGACCACGCTGCAAAGCGGCCAGGCCGACATCGTAATCTCCGACATCTATGCGACCGAAGAGCGCGCGAAGGCGGCGGACTTCATCACCTATTCGAAAGTGTTCGACGGCGTGCTCGTCGCGAAGGGAAATCCGAAGAAGATCAGCGGCATAAACCCGACAATGTGCGGCACGACTGCCGCAGAGAACACCGGCTACGTTGAAGTGCCGCTGATCCAGAACCTTGCGCCGGCCTGCAAGGCGGCGAACAAGTCGGAAGCGGCCGTGCAGCTGTATGACAACAACGCGAACGCGATCCAGGCGATTCTCTCGGGCCGCGCCGACACGTACATCAACGATGTGAACACGGTGGACCAGGCGGTCAAGGCGTATCCGAACCAACTCGAAAAGGCTAGTGCAGTGACACTGCCGTATTCGATCGGTATCGGCGTTCCGAAAACTAATCCGGCAATGCGCGCAGCCGTGATGGCAGCGCTTGTCGCGATCCAGAAGGCCGGCATCCAGACTGACTTGCTGAAGAAGTGGTCGCTCGGTGTTGAAAACCTCGAAACCCCCAAGCTGATTGCCTCGAACTGATGAATCTGTTTCTGCACTATCTCGGCCTGCCGTATCTGCTGAGCGGCATCGGTTTTACGATCGCAGTCACGGCCCTCGGGCTCGCGGGCGGTCTGATCGTGGGACTGGTGCTCGCGAGCATGCAACTGAGCAAGGTGGGGCCGCTCGCCGCGATCGCGCGCGGCTACACAGTGATTTTTCGCGGCACGCCGCTGATCCTGCAACTCGTGTTCGCGTACGACGCGCTGCCGCACATCGGGCTGAAGTTGAGCGCGATGGGCGCAGCGGGTCTCGCGCTCGCGGCGAACGAGGGGCCGTTCATCGCGGAGATCCTGCGCGCTGGCGTGCTCGGCATCGACCGCGGGCAACTGCTCGCGGGGCAGGCGCTCGGCATGACGCCGACCGTGCTGCTGCGCCGTGTGATCGCGCCGCAGGCCATCCGCACGATGATCCCGGCGCTCGGGAACGAGTCGGTCAGCGCGTTGAAAAACTCGTCGCTGGCCTCCGTGATCGCGGTCGACGAACTGACCTTGCGCAGCACCCAGCTCGCGTCGTCGACGTTCGATTTCTTTTCGATCTTCTTCGCGTCCGGGCTGATGTATCTCGTGCTGACAGGCGTGATCGCCGCGATCCAGTTGTTCGCCGAAACCGCGCTCGATCTCGATCGTAGCCCGTCCGGGCGCTTCGCAGGGCTGCTGCCGTGGCGCCGCGCCGGGATTGCGGCGAACTCGACCGGCGCGGCCCCGACGCTACCCGTCGATGCGCCGTTCGGACCGACGCCGTCGCCCATGCCCAACGCGGATGACCTTCACGCAGAGCGCGCGCAGCGCTACACGGCGCTCCAAAAGCAGAGCGCGACCGTGCAGGTGAAGGGTCTGCGCAAGCGTTACGGCGGGCAGACGGTACTCGACGGTTTCGACCTCACAGTCCGCTTCGGCGAGGTTATTGCGCTGCTCGGGCCAAGCGGATCGGGCAAAAGCACGCTGCTGCGCTGTATCAATCACCTGGAGCAGTGGGATTCGGGGGAAATCCGCATCGCCGGCAAGCGCCTCGGTTTTCGGGTCGATGGTCAGCAGATGACCCAGGGCGATATCGCCAACGAGCGTGCGAGTGCCGGTGTCGGCATGGTGTTCCAGCATTTCAACCTGTTCAGTCATCTGACGGCGTGCGAGAACATCGCGGGGCCGTTGCGCTGGGTGCACGGCATGGCGCCCGCCGATGCCGAGCGCCGCGCGCGCGAACTGCTCGAACGCGTCGGCCTCAGTCATCGCGCCGATGCGTTGCCGCGCCATCTGTCCGGTGGCCAACAGCAGCGCGTCGCGATCGCCCGCGCGCTTGCGCCCAATCCTCGCGTGCTGTTGCTCGACGAACCGACGTCCGCGCTCGACCCCGAACTCGTCGGCGAAGTACTCGACGTAATCCAGCGGCTCGTGAACGAAGGCGGTCTGACGATGATCATCTCAACGCACCAGTTACGCTTCGCCGATCAGGTCGCGGATCGCGTCGTGTTCATGAGCGGCGGCGCGGTGGTCGAACAGGGGCCTGCGCACGAAGTGCTCACACACCCACGCCATCCTTTGACGGCGCGATTCTTGAGCGTGATGGGCGCCGACGACCGACTCAAAGTCGCGTCGTGACGGCACGCGCCATTCAGCATCGCCCGGCCCTTTGCGCCCGGCGCCTTACGAGGTTCGAACAAACATGAAGCACCATACTCTCCCCGTGTCGCCCGAAACGGTTCATTGGGGTTACTTCAGCAAAAAAGTCGAGCCGGCGTTGACGGTGCGCTCCGGCGACCGGATCACGATCGAGACGCTGACACACCATGCAAACGACGATCACGAACGCATGGTCGCGGGCGACCCCGGCGCCGAAAGCATCTTTCACTGGACCCGGGAGCACAAGGCCATGCCGCGCCGCGGCGCGGGGCCAACCGACGGACCCTTTACGCTAGGTTCGGGCGAAGGTGTCGGCGTGCATCTGCTGACCGGGCCGGTCGCGATTGAAGGGGCCGAGCCCGGCGACGTGCTCGAAGTGCGGATTCTCGACGTACGGCCGAGGCCGAGCTGCAATGCGTGTTATCGCGGCCGTTGTTTCGGTTCGAACGTCGCCGCATCCTGGGGCTTCCACTATCGCGATCTGATCGAGGAGCCGAAGCCGCGTGAAGTCGTGACGATCTTCGAGCTCGATACCTCCGGCGAGCCGTTCGCACGTGCGGTCTACAACTACGTGTGGACGCCGCAGACCGATCCGGACGGCGTCGTTCATGCGATGATCGATTATCCGGGCGTGAAGGTCGATCATTCGCTGGTTCGCAAGCGAGAGAACATCCTGTCGAACGTGAAGGTGCCGGCCAGGCTGCATTTCGGCACGATGGGGCTGGCGCCGACGGAGGCCGACTACGTCAGCTCCAATCCACCCAGCTACACCGGCGGCAATATCGACGACTGGCGTGTCGGCAAGGGGGCGCGGATGTATTACCCGGTCGCCGTCGAAGGCGCATTCTTTTCGGTCGGCGATCCGCATGCGGCTCAGGGCGACAGCGAGCTCGGCGGTACCGCGATCGAGACCTCGTTGACGGGGGACTTCGAATTCGTGCTGCACAAAAAGAACGACCTGGGCGGCACGATCCTCGAAGGCCTCACGCACCCGATGCTGGAAACCGACGACCAATGGTCGGTGTACGGCTTCACCTTCCCGAACTACCTGGCGGCACTCGGCCCGGCCGGACAGATCGAGGTGGCACAGCACTCCAGCCTCGACAAGGCGATGCGCGACGCGTTTCGCAAGCTGCGCCGCTTCCTGATGACCGTACACAGGCTGAGCGAGGACGAGGCCATCGCGCTGATGTCGGTCGCCGCGGATTTCGGCGTCACGCAAGTTGTCGACGGCAACTGGGGCGTGCATGGTTCGATTCGCAAGAACGTCTTCGTCGACGGCGCGCGGGGCTGAGCGTTCCCGTGTGGGCCGCGAGGCGATGCGGAGCCCACAAGGGCTGGCGTGCCGGATGCATCGGTACGGTGCATATGCGCGCTGCTGGTGCGGTCTCGCGCACGACTGTGGCGGCCTCGCGCGCGCTGCCGCTCAGGGCCGGCCGGGCATCATCGATGCAGTCGACGTGCGATGGCGCGAATATTGCTCTTCTGCGATGACCCGTCCGGCTCCCCGAATCCATCCAAGGGTAGCGGGCGCCCTGCGACGCGCTCGCGCCGCAGGCATCGGCCCTGGAGTCCACTTGGATCTGCTGCGCTTTACTACCGAATCCTATCCGGAAGTCGAACGGCTGCGCGCCTGGCGGGAAGCGCTCGACAGGATGGGATGGCGTAGCGGCGCAATACCTCCGGCACGAGCGTTGCACGGGACGATCCAGACGCAGCGGTCGGTCGGGGGCTTCGATCTGAGCCTGCTGGCGTCCGTTGCGCAGACGCTCGAGCCGAATGCTGCCGGCGGCGACAGCGTGCTGATCATGCTGCACCTTGACGGCGTGGCGACGCTGCTCGCCGACGGCCGACGCCAGCCCCTGACGTTGAACGACCTCGTCTATCTGCCGTCACGCGAGGGTTGCTCGCTGGTTTTCGCCACGGATTTCCGCGCCTTTGTCGTGCGTATACCGCGTGCGGCGATCAGAGGGCGGCTGCTTGCGCCGTCGTCGATGTGTGCCGGGCGGATCGCCGGAGATGCCGGCATCGGACATGTGTTTTCCGGTTTTCTGGCGTCGCTGGCGGAAAGCGTGGACACGTTGTCGGCCAACGAGTTGCGTCCGCTTGAACTCGCGCTGATTGAGTTCCTGGTAGCGATTCTCGCAGTGCATCAGCGCGAAACGCCGATCAGCGGGCTGACATCGTCGCAGGCGGCCATCTTCTCGCGCGTTTGCCGCAGTATCGATGAGCGGCTCAGCGACCCGAAAATCAGTCTCGCGCTTCTCGCCACAGAAGAGCGCGTCTCGCAGCGCTACCTGCAAAAGCTGTTCGAAACCGCTGGCCAGAGCTTCTCCACCTATTTGCGGCTGCGCCGCCTCGAACGTTGCAGGGCCGAACTAGTCGATCCGCTACACGAAAAGATGTCGATCTCGGATATCTGCTTCCGTTGGGGTTTCAACGATCCCGCGCATTTCAGCCGTGCGTTTCGCGACCAGTATCACACCTCGCCGCGTGCCTTCCGTAACGAAGCGAGCCTGGATCTGGCCCGGCATCTGGTGCAGCGCATTTCGCGCGGACTGCCGTTCAACACGGAAGCGCTGCTGCTCCATGCGCAAGCCGCGGCGCAGGCCAGCGCGCAAGCGCGGCCGCGGGAAGCAACGCTCGACGATGCGGGTACGGTCGTGGCCAGCCCCACCGTCGAGACGCGGACCGAGTCCACAAGGGGCGTCGCCCGCCGGCCGGGCAAGCCGCGCCACCACCTGTTGCGTGCGACGGCAAACACGGTGCACTGGGGCTATTTTTCGCACGACCTGAAGCCGGTGCTCGAAGTCGACAGCGGCGATACCGTGACGATAGAGACGCTGACGCAGCATGCATCGGACGACTGGGCGCGCATGGTTGCCGGTGACCCAGGCGCCGAAAGCGTGTTCCACTGGACCGCAGAGCGCAAGAACGTGAACCGGCGCGGTGCCGGGCCGATCGATGCATCGATCTACGGACGCGGCGCCGGCGAAGGGTTCGGGGTGCATATCTGCACTGGTCCGATCGCGGTGCGCGGCGCCGAACCGGGCGACGTATTGGAAGTCAGGATTCTCGATGTACATCCGCGGCGCTGCGCGAATCCGCAATTCAGCGGGCGCGCGTTCGGCAGCAATGCGGCCGCGTGGTGGGGCTTCCATTACCGCGAGCTGTTGACCGAGCCTAAACCGCGCGAAGTTGTCACGATTTATGAACTCGACGCCGAGCCGCAGCCGCACGACGGTCCGCCATATGCACGTGCGGTCTACAACTACCGCTGGACGCCGCAGCGCGATCCGTTCGGTGTGGTGCATGCAACGATCGATTATCCGGGCGTGCCCGTCGACCATTCGACGGTCGAGGAGAATCACGGGATCCTGAAGGGTGTCAAGATTCCCGTGCGCCCGCATTTCGGCCTGATCGCGGTCGCGCCGCAACAGGACGGCCTCATCGATTCGATCCCGCCGTCCGCGTTCGGCGGCAACCTGGACAACTGGCGTGTCGCGCAGGGCGCAAGCGTCTATCTGCCGATTGGCGTTCCCGGCGCGTTGCTGTCAGTCGGGGATCCGCACGCGTCGCAGGGCGATTCGGAGCTGTGTGGGACCGCCATCGAATGCTCGCTGACCGGCGACTTCCAACTGGTGTTGCACAAGAGAGCGACACTTGCCGGTCAACCGTATGCGGACCTCACGTATCCGCTCGTCGAAACCCCCGAAGAGTGGGTGCTGCACGGCTTCAGCCATGCAAACTATCTGACTGAATTCGGCACGCACGCGCAGAGCAAGGTCTACGAGAAGTCGACGCTAGACCTCGCGATGCGCGACGCGTTCATCAAGACGCGCCGCTTTCTGATGACGACCAAGGGTCTCACCGAAGATGAAGCAATCTCGTTGATGTCGGTTGCGGTCGACTTCGGCGTGACACAGGTTGTCGACGGCAACTGGGGGATGCACGCGATTATCCGCAAGGCCTTGTTCGCGGATTAATTATTTTGTGACGTTCGCTATGGCGCTGCCAGGCGTCGTACGCGTACGACGCTTTTCTTTTTTCATGGAGTTACGGTAGATGGATTTATCGACGAGATTCTGGATGGTTGAGGATGCGCCTACGCCAGTCGGTCCCTTTTCTCATGCCACCGAGCAGCACGGCTGGGTGTTTCTCACTGGCCAGATGCCGACATCGCCTGACGATGACAACGCCCCGCTTCCCGAAGGTGTTGCCGCACAGACAACCCGGGTGATGGACAATCTGGTTCTCGTGTTAAAGGGGATCGGGCTTGGGCTCGAAGATGTCGTCTCCGCGCGGATCTTTCTGACCGAGTTCAAACGCGATTACGCGACGATGAACGCGGTCTATGCTGCCTACTTCCCGCCTGCGAAATTGCCGGCGCGGACTTGCATCGGCGTGACTGGATTGGCGCGGGACGCGCTCGTCGAAATTGACTTTATTGCACACAGGCAGACTTCAGCAGCCGCTTGATATCGGTGGGCGGATGTTGACCATTCCGGTGCCGGATTCATGACTGTCAGCAGCGGGTCGGCCGTTCTTCTTGCCTGGGCCGTCTGGATGAGTCGGGAGCACTCATTCGTGCCCCACGCCCGACTACCTGGAAATCTTCTCCAGCTCGAGCCCCTTCGTCCGCGGCCCCATCAAGCCGATCGCCAGCATCACAATCAGCATTGCCCCGGCGATGAACACAAACACACCAGTCGTCCCGAAGTGCTTCAACACGGCAGCGATCAGAAAGGCCGTGAAAATCGCCGAGAAGCGGCTCCACGAATAGACGAAACCCACCGCCCGCGCGCGGATACTTGTCGGAAAAAGCTCGGTCTGATACGCATGGTAGCTGTACGAAATGATGTTGCCCGCGAGCGTCAGACACACGCCGAGGCTCACCAGCAGCACCGCACCGGACGCCCGGCTGAACCACAAACCGCACACAATATTCACGGCCGCCATCACCACGATCACCGTCTTACGCTCGAAGCGGTCGCCGATAAAGAGGCCAATCACCGGACCGATCGGCGCGGCCAACGCGATCACGCTCGAGTACATCAGGCTAGTGGTGATCGTAATGCCCTGCTTGATCAGCAGCGTCGGCACCCAGTTCGCAAAGCCGTAAAAACCGACGGTCTGGAAGATATTGAAGATCGTCATCATCAGCGTGCGGCTGCGGTACGGCGGCACCCACATATCGCGGAAGCTGCCGCGCGGCGCGACCGGTGCGGGCGGCGCCGGCGGCGGCAGTTCACTGCCGTATTCGCTGCGTACTTTCGCTTCGAGTTCGCTCATCACGCGATCGGCTTCCGCGAGACGCCCTTGTTGCGCAAGCCAACGCGGGCTTTCCGGCAACGCGCGCCGGATCCACCAGACAAACAGCGCACCGTGTGCGCCGATCAGCACCACCCAGCGCCAGCCGTCGAGGCCGAACAGCGTGCGCGGCACCAATAGATAAGAGAGAAAAGCCACCACCGGGACGGCCGTAAAACCAACGGCCTGCTCGCATGCGAAAGCGCGGCCACGAATCTGCTTGGGCACCAGCTCCGAGATATACGTGCCGATTGTCACCAGCTCGACGCCGATACCGACGCCCGCCACGAAGCGCCAGAAGTTCAAACCCGTCGCCGTTTCCTGAAACGCCATCACGACGTTGGCCGCCGTGTACCACAGCAGCGAATACGTGAACACGGCGCGGCGGCCGAAGCGATCCGCCAGAAAGCCGCACGCGATCGTGCCGATGAACAGCCCGCTGAACAGTGCGGCGATGAAACTCGCGACGCCGGTCGAGCCGAACAGGCCGTGCGTCGTTGCGGTCAGCAGGCCGCTTTTGACGAGGCCAGGCGCGACGTAGCCCGAGTACAGCAGGTCGTAGAGTTCGAAGAAGAAGCCGAGGCTCAGCAGCACCACCAGTTTCCACACAGAGCGCGTGGCGGGCAGTCGGTCGAGGCGCGCGGAGATGCTACCGGCGTCGAGCGTGGTGGATGCAGCGGACGCCGCGGCAGTCGCGCTTGCGGAAGACGCCGCGCCGCCGGCGCTGCGCGCGACGGACCCGGCGTGATCGGGGGATGCCATATTGTTTGTCTCCTGGTGATGCGGTCATTCAGGCGATGCACGATGATGCTCGCCGCGGCCGGTCTTGTGCCGGCCTTGGGTACTTTCGTATGTCACGCGCACCACGATGCCGGGCCGCAAGGTCCGGCCAGCATTCTAGCGGCGCGCGTGCTTCAATTGTTCGAAGGTGGTGATTTTTCCGGCCAGCGCGCTCGCCGCAACGGTGTACGGGCTCGCGAGCCACACATTGCCCGGCCCCGAGCGGCCGGGGAAATTGCGGTTGATCGCGCTGATCGTCACCTCGTTCGCATCGGCCGACTGCCCCGGTCCGCAGTTCGCGCACGAACCGCAGCCCGGCATCACGAGCGTCACGCCCGCGCGCTCGAAAACCGGCAAATAGCCCTGGTTCTCGCAGTAGGCGCGCACGGCCATGGTGCCGAATTGCAGGAAGAGACGCGTGCCCTCGGGCACATGCATGCCCTGCTCCACGCCCCAGCGCAATACCTCGTGATAAAAGTCGAAGTCTTCGCGCTTGCCCGCCGTACACGAGCCGCCATACGCGATATCGATTGCGACGTCCTGCTCCAGTTGCGGCGCCGTCACGCCATTGCCCGGATCGCCCGGACGCGCGAGCATCGGTTCGATGGCGGTGGCGTCGATGCGGATCGTGTCGCGATACGTGGCGCCCGCATCGCTTTTCATCCAGTTTTCAAGGGCGAAATCGACACCGCGACGCTCCTTCAGGAACGCCACGGTGCGTTCGTCCGGTTCCACGATGCCCGTGAATCCGCCCAGTTCCGCGACCATGTTGGTGAGCGTGGCGCGTTCGTCGACCGACATCGCGCGCACCGCGGCACCGCCGTATTCGAACACGAGGCCGATCGCGCCGCCCGAGCGGATCACGTCCATCTGCAAGAGGTGCAGCACGAGGTCCTTCGCGGTGACGCCCTCGCGCAACGTGCCGTCGATTTCAATGCGCAAGGTCTCCGGCACCTTGCAACGCACGTAGCCCGTCACCCAGCTATTGGCGATTTCCGTTGCGCCCGCACCGAATGCAAGGCAGCCGAGCGCGCCGGAATGCGGCGTATGCGAGTCGGTGCCGCATGCAACCTGTCCTGGCAATGCGTACTGCTCGGCCATCAACGCATGACAGATGCCTTCGGAACCCGGCGAGTTGTCGAGCGCGCCGTGCGAGCGCACCGGATAGTCGCGCGAGAACGACGTATGCCCTTCCATCAGATTGGCAACGCCCGGCAGCAATCCGTCGCGCACGTGCGGAATGCTTTGCGAAGCGAGCACCAGGTGATCCTGGAACGCGATGATGTGATCCGGCGCATGCAGCGGCGCGGGCTTGCCGAACGCGCGATGCATCAGATGCGCGCACATGCCGGTGAAATAGTCGTGGCTGAAGCGCCAGTCGGCGGCGATGAACACGCCGTCGCCGCGCTGCGCGCTTTCAATGCCGGGATGAAGATGGCGCTCGATGATCTTCTCGACCAGCGTCTTCGGTTCGGCGGTGCTTGCCGCATTCGCTGCGTTGGCCGCGTTTGCCGGGTTTGCCATCTCCCGCACACGCGGCGCCGGCCAGTTCGCGAACTTGCTGTACGCAAGCAAGCCACCGCTGCGAATGATCTGCTGCGTGAGCGCATCGCGGCCTTTGAGAAACTCGTCGATCGGCACCGTCTCTCCCGCGATCAGACGATCGAGCACGGAGAAATCGGTGGTCGTGAGAATGCCGATGTTGTCGCAGTTCTGCTGATAGATACGCTCGAAACTCTCCGCGACGATCAGGCGAATGCCCGCCGACAACTCCGCCAACGGGCTCGATTCGCGCGACGACCCCTTGCCGTAGCGCTTGCCCGCCACCGTCACCTGGAAGCCACCGTTCTTGACCGCATGGCGGCCGATCGGCATGCGCTCGCCGGCCTTGAAGCCGACGTACGGATACTGGCCGAGGCGTTCGTCATAGGTGAGCATGACGGTGACCGGTGTGATTTCGTCAGTGGAGACGTTATCGCGCAGCGCACCGGCGGTGGCGCGCGTGAAATTTTCACCGGCAAGTTGCGCCTCGATCACCGCGGGGTCCTGTGACAGGTACAGCACGCGGCCGTCCAGACGAATCGTATCGCTCATGAGCATTCTCCTTGCGCCCACTATACGGCGCGCGCAGGCAATGCCGAAGTGCCGGTCCAGCAACACAGACGTCTCGTTTGGAGAATGGTGCGAGGCGCCCTGCGGGCTAGGGCTTGCTGCCGAGGAACCCCACCAGTGCCGCCGCGCTGGCGCTTAACTGATCTCGCGACTTGAAGATCATGATGAGATGCCGCACCGCCCAGGCGTCGCTCAAGGACAGCAGGCGCACGTCGAGCGCGTTCACATAGAGCAGCCCCACCTGCTCGGGCACGATTGCGATGCCAAGGCCGGCATGGACCATCCGGCACAGCGCATCGAGGCTGCTGACGCGGATCTTGACGTCGATCTGCCGCCCTGCGCTGGCCGCCTGCTGTGCGAGAAGTTTGGTCAGCGCACTCTCGCTGCGCAGGCCGACGAAGCTGTCGTCGAGCAACTCGTCGAAGGCCACGCGCGAAGCGGAGGCCAGACGATGGCCGCCCGGCACCAGCACCGCCAGTCGGTCTTCCCGATACGCCACCTGCTCGAAGGCTTCACTGCCCGCCACCGGATTGCAGATGCCAAAGTCGGCGCCGTGTTCGTCGACGATACGCAGCACGTCGGCGCTGTTCTCCTCCTCCAGTTCGATCGACACCTCCGGAAACGCGCGCCCGAAAGCCGCCACGTCCTCCGGCAAAAACTGCACGATCGACGAGAGATTCGCCACCACCCGCACCCGCCCCTTCGCCCCCGACGAAAAGCGCGACAACTCCGCGCTCATCTGTTCGATGTTGCCGATGATCGCCAGCGCATAGCGCAGCACGGTCTCGCCGACCGGCGTCACCGTAATGCCGCGCGACTGGCGCTGAATCACCGGCAAGCCGATCAGCGCCTCGATTTCGGCAATGCGCCGACTCACCGCGGACGAGGCGATGAACTCACGCTCAGCCGCGCGCGCGATGTTCTGCTCCTGGCAGACGGCGACGAACAGGCGCAGCGAGGTGAGGTCGAGCTTTTTGAGGAGGTTTTCCATGGTGCTGCGTTTTACATTTGAGAGTGCAAAGGCATTGCCTTTTTCTACATTTGAATAAAGCGGTGACCGCTCCGCGAGCAAAGTCCCCGCCTTTTTAACGCCCGATTTGCCTCTATCCTACCCGTCGGCGTGTCTCGCCCCTGAAGCGGCTGCTTCGAACAATAGGTGAGGTTTGCTATGAGCATCAATGAACGTTGTTACCTACGTCGGTATTGCTCCTGCCATCGTCGTGACCCGCGAGCAGTCCTTCCATATGCCTAAGGCAGAGCGATCAGTTTAATTCGAACGCTAGATCGCCTATCGCGCTTCATGCACCTTATGGTCGGCGCTTCTCTCGCGTTCCGCCGCAAACGGCCGCGGACCGGACGCGGGAATGATCTGCAGCAGCATTGAGGCGCTGGCAAAAACGAGGCCGACACCGCACACGCCCGGCCAATGCCACACGCTCCATGCATAGTTGCCAAGCGTCGCGCCGAGCGCCCCGCCCGCAAAGCGGATCGTCATATAGAGCGTGTTGGCGCGACTCATCGCGGTGCTCCGAACTGCCAGATTGCGCGCCATGTTCGAGACATGCGAGCTTTGCAAGCCTAGGTCGAGCAGGACCACGCCGACGATTAGCCCACCGATGCTCGCGCCTTTCCAGGCAAGCAGCATATACGAGGCGATGAACACGATGCTGGCCACGAAAATGACACGACGCGGATCGTGCCTATCGGTCAGCTTTCCAACGGCATAGGACGCGCTCGCGCCGGCGACACCGACAAGCCCGAACAATCCGGCTGTCTCGCTGCCGTAACTGGCGTTGAGGCCGTGCAGGTGAAACGCGAGCGTCGTCCAGAAGGCGCTGAATGCGGCGAATTGCAACGCCGCGATCGAAGCGGTCTGCCCTACCACGGGCTCCTCGCGCAGCAGCGCAAGCAGCGAACGCATCAACGCACCGTAGCTGCCCGAGAAGGTCGGCTCGACGCGCGGAAGCACGCGCGCAAGCATGACGGCAACGGCCACCATTGCGACTGCCGCGAAGGCGTAGACAGCGCGCCATCCGAAATACGCAGCGATCACGCCCGATACCGTGCGAGAGACGAGGATGCCGCAAAGCAGGCCCAACATCACGATTCCGACGGCCTTGCCGCGGCCTTGGGGTCCTGCAATCTGCGCCGCAAGAGGCGTGAGCAGTTGCGGTGCCACACTTGCCATGCCCGCGGCAAAGCTCGCCGCCACAGCCCAAGGCAGCGTGGGCGCCGCCGCCATCGCAACGAGGGCAACGACGGACGCCGCCAACGTGAACGCGAAGAGCTTGCGAAGCTCGACCTTGTCGCCCAGCGGAATGAACAGGAGCAGGCCGAGCGCATAACCAGCCTGCGCGGCGATGGAAACCACGCCGGCCTGCCCTTCAGCAACCCTGAACGTATGCGCGAAATCGACGAGCAGCGGCTGGTTGTAATAGTTGTTGGCGACGACGAGCCCGGCTGCGAGTGCCATGACCCAGTAGATCGACTGCTTCATCTGCGTCCATCCTTTGCCGGAAATGTTCGAAGAGCTCACGCGCTCCAGGCGTGGCGCGCGGGCTTTTGCGGTTTGCTCAAAGGGGAATGTAGACTATTCCCCGATTCGGGAGTACGGTCATAAAGCGATAATGACTCTTCCGCTTCGAGGAAAGGTGACCAATGGACCGATTCGACGCGATGAACGTGTTTGTCCGAGTGGTGGAAACCGGCAGTCTGTCTGCAGCCGCCCGTGCGATTCCGATGTCGCTGACTTCGGTGAGCCGCCACTTGTCGGCGCTCGAGAAGCAATTCGGCATGCAGCTGCTGCGTCGCACGACACGGCACATTGCGCTGACAAACGAGGGGCGCCTCTTTTTCGAGCGCGCGAAGTCGATCCTTGCCGAGCTGGACGAAGTGGGCACGTTGCTCAGCGCGGGCCAGAGCGAGCCGGCGGGCCGTTTGCGCATCGCTGTGCCCACGCTGCTCGGCCGAACCGTCATCGCGCCGCTCTTGCCGTGCTTCCTTGCGCGCCACACCGCAGTTTCGGTCGAGCTGCTGCTGATCGACCGCGCCGTGAATCTCATCGAGGAGGACATCCACCTCGCGATTCGTGTGGGCCGCCTGCCCGATTCAGCGCTCGTGGCACGCAAGCTCGGTGACGTGCGCATGATCGTTTGCGCCGCACCGTCTTATATCGAGCGCCGCGGCGCGCCTTGCTCGCCTGACGAGCTGCGCCGGCACGACTGCCTCGTTTTCTCCGACCAGCCTGGCCCCGTTGATTGGCGCTTCAAGTCCGCGGGTACTCGTCATTCCGCCCGCATTACAGGCCGCCTCTGGGCCAACGCGCTCGACGTGCTCGCGGCCGCGGCGATCGACGGTGCGGGCATCGTGCGCGCCCCGTCGTGGCAAGTAGCGGCCGACATCGAGTGCGGCCGGCTGCGGCGCATCCTTCAGGATTACGAGACTATGCCTGCGCCTGTGAATGTGCTCTTCGAACGCGCACGACGCACGTCGCCCTCTGTGCGGGCCTTCCTCGACTACCTGGTCGAATCGACGGAAACGGGCCCGCTCGCGGGCTTGCCCCGCTTCGGCGAAGCGCTCGGCGCGGCAAACGGGTGATACCGCATTACGACGCGCGCCTATGCGACATGTTCGTTCGTGAGTCTTAGCTCCCACGCCTTGGCGCCCTGAGCGCGCGCCAGCGTCAACGCTTGCTGCAAAATCAACGCCCGTGGCGCTCGCCGAGACGACCTCTTCTCCGATAGCGTCCGAGACTTGACTCTCATCAGTTCAGGGGCGTTCCAAAACTGTCCAGTCGCGTCGCCTGCCAGCCGGGCATTAATGAGGCTGACTGCTTCTCGCATACGGCCCTGTTCCAGCATTGCGCTCGCAAAGTCGGATAAGAAAACGGAATAAGCCGGATCAAATCCACGGGCTTGCAGCGTCTCCAGTGTCGATCGAAGCTCGACGAAAGAGACAGCGTTCGGATCCTGGAATACTTTCGCCCAAAGTGAAAAAGCCGAACCATAGAGTCCCCAAAAGTCCAGACCGTGAGTTCCTGCCACTTGGATAAGCTGCTGGGACACACGCTTGACGCCCTCTACGTCTCCCGAAAGTGCTCCCACGTTACAGCTTCCCTCCGCAAGGGCACAGCATAGGGTGCAGGCGTGATCCAATGCCATAGCCTCGTCAATCGCTATCTGGGCAGCCCGTCGCGCTTTTGCCGTGTTCCCCATTACCCACAGAATGCGCGAAAGAAAGGCCCAACCTGCCACGCGCTGGTCCATTCCAAATCTGAAATGGGAACCATGACGTTCGTCGCGCGTATAACTGTCGAGCATGCACTCAATTTCAATCAGAGCTTCTGTGTGATTACCAAGAAAATGGTGAGATGTCCCAATCAAACGGCGCGCCGTCAGAAGTGCGGCTTGATCGCGATGCCTCACGGCTAAATCTGCCATGCGTTTCCCGTGCCTGAGGGCCTGTGCGTAGCAACCGCCACGAAGATGATAAAGCCATAGACCGTATTCAGCCTGCAGTTGCGTTTCCGCGTCGTCCAGCCGAAGCGCGAGATCGCTGGCCCTGCTCCAGGCCCGCCCATTAGCCGGAACGGGTCCACGTGACCAGGTCAGCGAAGTGGCCAGTGCGGTCTGGATCATCATCTCCTGGCGCTCTTCAACGGGAGGAATTTTCGTTTCTTCCAGTACGTTCGTAATCCGCTGGCGACACTCGTCGTAGAGTGATAGTTGTATCCAGAATGGGGCGGAGTTCGCGAGAATGAGCAGACCCGAGGCACGGCGCTTACTATCTGACAATGACCAGTCAAGAGCGGCCCTGATATCGTCAATGTGGTGTTCGTATTGTCGCTTCCATTGCGTCGTGGGTAGCGACGTCCAATCCCGTTGGGCTTGAGAAGTCAATTGCTCAACGAAGCGAGCATGCTTTTCAGTCACGGCCGCCGTGCGGTTCGCAAGCTGCTCCAGGGCGTATGCCCGCAGCATGCTTAGATAGCGATAGCGAATCGGCTGGGTTCCGGCCTGCAACGTGATCAGCGACTTTTCGACGAGGCTGCAAAGCACATCAACCAGTCGGGTGGGCCTTTCCAGCTTGGTGGATACGATACGTTCTGCGGCAGCGACGGTGAAATCGGCAGGGAAAATGGCCAGATCCTGGAACACCGCTTGTTCCACGGAGTCGAGTAATTGGTAACTCCACTGCAGCGCGTCACCAAGCGTCCGATGGCGACCCGGGGTCTGGCGTTTCTGAGCGGCAAGCAATCCGGACGAAAGGGCTAAATCCTCGGTGACCGCTGCGAGACCCAGCGATGGCACGCGAGCTGCAGCGATTTCCAATGCCAGTGGAACCCCATCGAGCGCCCTGCATAACGTCGTAACCTGCTCTACGTTCGTTTCCGTAAGCTCGAAGTGATAGTCCGCGGAAGTTACACGGCGGACAAACAGTTCAACCGCACTATAGCTTCTTGCGTTTGCTGCGTTGATGGTGCGCGGAGGTAACGTGAGAGGACTGAGCCGGTAGACCTGCTCACCGTCCAGCCCCAATGGGGTCTGGCTGGTGAGCAGCACGCTCAGTTGCGGATCAGATTCCAGAACCCGCTCAAGGGCCGCTGCACAGGCCGACGTAACGTGTTCGCAGTTATCAACGACCAGTAGTGCCCTTCCCGGGTGAGACGCCAACTGTTGTGTGCTTGTCCCAGCAAGCCCCGCCAACGCGCTCGAAATAGCTGGCGACACTGAGGCTGCGCTTAGTTGCGACAAGTCGGCGAAGTAAACCCCGTCGGGAAAACAGGGGCTGGATTCTGACGCGGCCTCTATCGCCAGGCGGGTCTTACCTATGCCGGCAGGGCCTGTGAGCGTACATAGCGTTTGGGTAGCCAGCAGCCGGTTTAATTCCAATAGCTCCTCAACGCGGCCGATCAAAGGAGACCGTGGGCTCGGCAGGCCAACTCGTGGTTGAGGGGCGCCTATGGACGACGTGACAGCCCGATGCGCCTGCACTGAACCTGTAAAACGATAGCCTCGACCGAATTCCGTCGCGATAAGGTCCCGATCATCCCCCAGTATTTTTCGCAACGACGAGATCTGCGCCTGCAAGCTGTTTTCCTCGATGACCTCCTTCGACCATATCCGGGAAAGAAGCGAATCTTTGGATACGACCTGGCCTGCCGTACTGACAAGCTGGACTAGCACGTCCAGCGCACGCTCACCTACGTCCAGTCGTACACCATCTCTCAACAGCAGCCGCAAACCTGGGAACAACTGGTAGCGGCCGAAAGCAACCATATCGTCGTCGCGGGCGTCAGGGCCCTTCGACGACCTTTCATGGCGAGTCTTTGTACCTGTAGGCATTTGTCAATGTCACACAGCAAGATTGCAGGGATCAACTGGAATTTCAGACGTCTGAAATTGTAGGCCAAAGACTTCTTGTGTGCGCTGCATCACGATGAAGGTCCCTGTACTACGTCGTGAGTCTGGACATGTCACCCAATACAGTTGGTAGCGAATCTCCGGCGCAGTCCGCCGCCCCTGAAGAGCCCGGGTTAACACATCACCTGGACAGTTCATTGCTGATGGTGATGGCGGTCGCCTGCGGTGTCTTCGTCGCTAATATTTACTACAACCAGCCGATCCTGGAACTGTTGCAGCAGGCTTTCCCGCGATCGCTTGGCCTCGTCAATCTGGTTCCGACGGCGACACAACTGGGTTTCGCCTGTGGTCTGTTTTTTCTGGTACCTCTGGGAGACCGGATTGATCGGAGAAAATTGATTCTCGGGCAAACGGCAGTGTTAGTTGTGGCGTTGGTATGCCTTGCTGCAGCCCCGAATGCCTGGTTGCTGGTAGTCGCTTCAGCAGTAGTAGGTATTTCAGGATCTGTTGCCCAACAAGTCGTACCGTTCGCGGCAGAACTATCCGCATCCAGTCGCCGTGGCCAGGTCGTCGGCACTGTGATGAGCGGCTTGCTTTGCGGCATTCTGCTGGGACGGGCCGTCGGCGGATTTACTGCCGATCATTGGGGCTGGCGTGCCACGTTTTGGCTAGGGGCCGCGATGACCGCCATTATCTGGGTCATGTTGCTAGTCAAACTCCCACACAGTGAACCCAAGACAAGTCACAGCTACTTTCGTCTCATGAAGTCACTCATCGAGTTGTGGCGAGAAGAACCGTCACTGCGCCGTGCAACGTGTATTCAAGCCGCGATGTTCGGTTCCTTTATTGGGCTATGGACGATTCTGGCATTGCGTCTGCATGAAGCCTTCGGCTTGGGGGCTGATGTCGCAGGCCTCATGGGGATCGTTGGTGCGGCCGGTATTCTGATTGCCCCACTTGCCGGCCGTGTCGCCGATCGTCGTGGACCCCATGCCGTTATCGGGCTTGGTTGTCTGATCATGCTGCTGTCATACGCGGTTCTCGGCCTTTGGGGCAGCCTCGTTGGCCTGATCGTCGGCATCATCCTGTTGGACTTCGGTGAGCAGTCGGCTCTCATCTCCAACCAACATGTGGTGTACGCACTTCGCCCGGAGGCAAGAAGCCGACTCAACACGCTATTCATGAGCGGCATGTTCGTAGGCGGTGCCGCGGGTTCCTGGGGAGCAAGTCTCAGTTGGCGACTAGGTGGATGGCACACAGCGTGCATATTCGGCGGCGCATTGGCATTGCTCGGGTTTGTTCTTCATTTCTCCGGGAGGCTGGCTGCTTGTGGCACCACCAGGAGTTGAAACGTCGACAGTGGCTGAAAGCAACCGGGAATGGAATGGATGCCTCCCCCTGTAAGGGCCGACGGACGTAGCAGCTCGAAGGAATCAGGAAACTTTCGTACTAGACTCAATGTGAACGTAGAAAAGAGAGCGGGACGCAAGCGTCCCGCTCTCTTCTCACCTGAAGTTGACCCAGAAAAACGGACATCTATCCTTTGGAGAAGGAGGTGCCGATTATGGGCAAGCATCGTACCCCGTACCCGGCGGAATTCCGGGCGCAAATGGTCGAGCTGGTGAAGGCTGGACGCA
>CABFVV010000094.1_pt1 | contig 36702 bp, 26 predicted proteins | sample 8864751 | NCBI WGS metagenome assembly CABFVV01 (sample SAMEA5735770, study PRJEB23740) | soil metagenome | biome: forest; feature: forest soil; material: soil | place: USA | collected 2013-10-13 | depth 0.1 m | reverse complement strand
AGCGGCTCATCAGCGCACTCCGGGCCTTGATTGACCCAAAACTCGCGCCTTACGCCGCGACCCGCCTGGCCTGAAAAACAAAACCCCACGCTCCGAAAAACGTGGGGTTGGTCAGCAGTCTGAAGCCTCGCATCTGCGAGGCTTTTTTCTGGCCGGTTCGAAAACCGGCCGGCAGAGTAAGCTAGCGCGCTTCAGGTGCCCGCGCCGCTGGCATCCGCGCTGGTAATCCGCGGTTGATCGCCACCGTTATCGAGCCACGTGCGCAGACGCGTCGCGTCCGCAAAGCGCGAGTACTTACCCGACGAGTCAAGCAGCACGATGATCATCGGGCGACCGTGAATGGTCGCCTGCATCACGAGACACTCGCCCGCTTCGTTGATAAACCCGGTCTTTTGCAGACCGATGTCCCACGTCGGGTTACGCACCAATGCATTCGTGCTGTTGTACGCCAGCGAACGCTTGCCGGTGTACACCTCGTAGCTGTGGTCGGTCGAGAACTTGCGGATCATCGGATACTGATACGCCGCATTGACCATCTTCACGAGGTCGCGTGCGCTCGAGACGTTCTGGCTCGTCAAACCCGTGGGGTTTTCAAAGTGCGTGTCGGTCATGCCGAGTTGCTTGGCCTTCGCGTTCATTGCCGCGAGGAACGCCGGACGGCCGCCCGGGAAATAACGCGACATCGCCGCGGCTGCGCGGTTTTCCGAGGCCATCAGCGCGATATGCAGCATGTCTTCACGCGAGAGCACCGAGCCCACTGACAGACGCGAGCCGGTGTTCTTCTCGTAGTCGCGGTCTTCGTCGGTGACTTCGATCTGGTCGGTCATCGGCTCTTTCGAATCGAGCACGACCATCGCGGTCATCAGCTTGGTGATCGACGCGATCGGCACCACGGCGCGCGAATTCTTGTCGAACAGCGATTCGCCGGTGTTCTGATCGATCACATAGGCAACGCTTGAACGCAGCATCAGCGCGTCCGGCGTGTCATGCAGACCGAAAGCCTGGCCGACGGTAGGCGGACGCGGTTCGTACGCGACGCGGCGCATCACCGAGTGGTGACGGCCGTTCGACGAGTACGTCACGCGCTTGCGCTTGACGCTCGTGCGCGGCGCGTCGTCACCGGCGGCAGCGGCCACGTTCGCAGCAGCGCCGTTGGCGGCCTTCTTGCTCGACACTTTGTCAGCGGGGGCCGCGGCGGGCTTTTTGGCCGCTTTCGCGTGTTTGGAGGTTTTTGCCGTGGTGGCGGGCGTGGCGGCAAAAGTGATGACAGGCGTGGCGAACGCCGCTGCGATGACCATGGAGGCGGCCACCGACAGAGCGGTGCTGCGAGCCGCGCCGTGGATCACTTTTAGCGACGAAAACATGTCGGTTTTCATGGGTGTTCAGTAGGGAGCGGCGAGAGGTTTCCGCAAGTGTAGTAAAACAACGAAAAATTAGCAATTTGAAGCACTTATACGCGCTCCTTAAACCGGCTTGTAAGCTCCGATCGCAAAAACACAAATAAGTGCCGCGTTTCGATCGAAAAAAACGATCGCCAACGCGCTTCGCCTCGCCTTTGCCGCCAATTGCAGGAATCGAACCGATTCTTTCAGCATAACGGCAATTTCGAGACAACCTTGATCAGGGGAAATACGGTCAGAGCGCAGGCATGTAAAGCCTTGCCGGCGCACCGGAACGTCGAGCGGGTACTGCTGCGGGCTGTTAAACACCTGCTGGAGACCGCCAACGCGCATTCGACCGGCATAGAGCATTAACGTTCCGTGACACTTTCTGGTTTACATCGGAATGGGCAATCGACGGGTTTTTTGTCAAATGTCGATTTGCCCTTCCACCCGCGCCGGACCTCATCGCGCGGTCAAAATCTCTCCTGAAATCGGTAACAAATGCGGATTTATCCTGCACCAGTGCGGTGCGACAGACAAATCAACTTGCGTCAAACGAATGTCATGCCCACTGCATAACATATTGTTTTATCAGTAATTTCTTAACATTGTGCGACGCACAAAAAACACTTGACATTCGTTAACACCATCCTAAAATGGGAACCATTGCTGCGATGCACAAAACATCGCGGTCCGGGGAGACGATCTGAGAGCGTCTCGCCACCAACCCAATGCGGTCCGCACAGACAGACCGCGATCCAGGAGCGTAAACCATGACTCTGCTGACCCCTGAGCAATTCGCTGCAGCCCAGAAAGCCAACTTTGAAACGCTGTTCGGCCTGACGACCAAAGCATTTGAAGGCGTCGAAAAGCTGGTTGAACTGAACCTGCAAGTCGTGAAATCGACTCTCGCGGAAAGCCAGGAAAATGCCCAACGCGCACTGTCAGTGAAGGACGCGCAGGAACTGCTGGCACTGCAAGCTAGCCTCGCACAGCCGGTGGCTGAAAAGGCGCTGTCGTACGGCCGTCACGTGTATGAGATCGTTTCGGCAACGCAAGGTGAATTCACCCGCGTCGCAGAAGCCCAATTCGAAGAGCAAAACCGCAAGGTCCAGTCGCTCGTCGAAAACGTTGCGAAGAATGCCCCGGCCGGTTCGGAAACCGCCGTCGCCGTGCTGAAGTCGGCAATCACCGCCGCCAACACCACGTACGAAACGGTCCACAAGGCAACCAAGCAAGCTGTCGAAATCGCCGAAAGCAACTTCAATGCAGCCGCAACGGCCGCATCGAAGGCAGCATCGCAAGCCGCTGCACAAGCATCGCGCTCGGCAAAGAAGGCAGTCTAAGTTTCAAGCCGCACATCACGCCGGCCCGCCTCACGGCAGGGCTGGCGCGATTGCAGCAACAACATGCAAGCAACAGCGTCGTGCCGTTGCCGCTCACACGGTTTCATCTGGCCGAACGCTCCGATACGTTGAATAGCGTATCGTTTGCCCGGCGAAAGGCCGGGATTTTTTTTCCCGCCGCCTGAGACGCGCGGCGCATGTCGCATGCGTTGCTTCGCGTCAAACGCTCTACGCTGCTTGCTGCATAAGAAAAACGGCGCGCCCTTTGCGGGGCGCGCCGTTTTTTTGCATCCGCTTCCTCGAACCCGCCTGCATGCAGGCGGGTTCAGCAGCATTACTTCTTTTTCTGCGGCGGCAAGTCGGTGCAGACGCCTTCGTACAACTCTGCGGCCATACCGATCGATTCGCCGAGCGTCGGATGCGGGTGAATCGTCTTACCGATATCCGTTGCGTCCGCCCCCATTTCGACTGCGAGGCACACTTCGCTGATCAGGTCGCCGGCGTTCAAACCGACGATCCCGCCGCCGATCACGCGGTGCGTTTCTTCGTCGAACAGCAGCTTGGTGAAGCCTTCGTCGCGGCCGTTGGCGATCGCGCGGCCTGACGCTGCCCACGGGAACACCGCCTTGCCGTACTTGACGCCCTCGGCCTTTAGCTGATCCTCCGTCTTGCCGGCCCACGCCACTTCCGGATCGGTGTAGGCCACCGACGGAATCTGCAGCGCATCGAAGTACGCCTTCTCGCCGTGAGCCACTTCAGCGGCGACGTGAGCTTCGTGCACTGCTTTGTGCGCGAGCATCGGCTGACCGACGATATCGCCGATCGCGAAGATATGCGGCACGTTGGTGCGCATCTGCTTGTCGACGTCGATGAAGCCGCGATCCGTTACAGCCACGCCTGCCTTGTCCGCGCCGATCTTCTTGCCATTCGGCGACCGGCCGACGGCGACCAGCACGAGGTCATAGCGTTGCGCTTCGGCCGGGGCCTTTTCGCCTTCGAACGACACGTAGATGCCGTCGTCTTTCGCTTCCGCCGCGGTGGTTTTGGTCTTCAGCATGACGTTGGCAAAACGCTTGCTGTTGTACTTCTCCCAGACCTTGACCAGATCGCGATCCGCGCCGGCCATCAGACCGTCGAGCATTTCGACCACGTCGATCTGTGCGCCGAGCGTGGCGTAGACCGTCGCCATTTCGAGCCCGATGATGCCGCCGCCGACCACCAGCATGCGCTGCGGAATCTGACGCAGTTCGAGCGCGCCGGTCGAATCGACCACACGCGGATCTTCCGGAATGAACGGCAGCTTCACCGCTTCCGAGCCTGCGGCGATGATCGCCTGCTTGAACTTGACGACCTTCTTGCCGCCTTCGGTCTGCACTTCCATGTGATACGGATCGACGAACGAGCCGGTACCCGTCACGACTTCGACCTTGCGCATCTTGGCCATGCCGGCGAGACCGCCGGTGAGCTTCTTGACGACACCCGACTTGAAGTCTCGCAGCTTGTCGAGATCGATTTGCGGCTTGCCGAACGTGATGCCATGCGCGCCGAGCGCTTCCGCTTCGTCGATAACGAGCGCCGTGTGCAGCAGCGCCTTCGAGGGAATACAACCGACATTCAGACAGACACCGCCGAGCGTTGAATAGCGTTCGACGAGCACCGTCTTCATGCCGAGGTCGGCCGAGCGGAACGCAGCCGAGTAACCGCCGGGACCCGAACCGAGCACGAGCATGTCACACTCGATATCCGCGTTGCCGGAGAAGCTACCGGCTTGCGGCGCGGGCGCTGCCGCTTTGGACGCAGGCGCAGGCGCCGGTGCAGGCGCTGCTGCCGGAGCGGGCGCCTTCTCAGGCGCCTTAGCCGGCGCTGCGTCCGCAGACGTTTCAACTAGCGCGATGAGCGTACCTTGCGAGACTTTGTCGCCGGCTTTGACGCGTACTTCCTTGACGGTGCCGGCGGTATCGCTCGGCACTTCGATGGAGGCCTTATCGGACTCGAGCGTCATCAGCGCCTGCTCCTTCTCGATGACATCGCCCGGTTTGATATTGACTTCGATGACATCGACGTCCTTGAAGTCACCGATATCCGGCACTTTTACTTCGACGAGACTCATAGTGTCCCCTTCTCTTATTGATCGTGATGAGACGAAGAACCAAAAAAAAGCAGCCTAAAAGCCGGCAACGCGGCGAACAGAAACTTCCTTTGCTGTCCGCCCAAGGACGCGCCTTTCTTTTGCCTACTTTTCTTTGGAAGACAAAGAAAAGTAGGTGCCGCCCCGCACAGGGGCAACGCTAATAGACCACTAAGAAAGCAGGTTCTACAGAAGGACGCGGATAACAGACAAAACGAACCAAACCCGCGCCCCGCGCAACCGTCATCCGATCAAAGAATCACACGCCGAAAATCGGCAAGAATCGCACCCAGATACGCATTGAACCGCGCCGCCGCAGCACCATCAATCACCCGATGGTCATACGACAACGACAGCGGCAGAATCAGACGCGGCACAAACTGCTTGCCATCCCAAACCGGCTTCATCGCGCCACGCGACAAACCGAGAATAGCGACTTCAGGCGCATTGATAATCGGCGTGAAGTTCGTACCGCCAATACCGCCAAGAGAAGAAATCGAGAAGCAGCCGCCTTGCATCTGATCCGGCTTCAGCTTGCCGTCACGCGCCGCCTTCGACAACTCGGTCATTTCCTTCGCGATATCGATCAAACCCTTCTTGTCCGCATCGCGAATCACCGGGACGACCAGACCATTCGGCGTATCGGCAGCAAATCCAATATGGAAGTACTGCTTGAACACCAGGTTGTCACCGTCGAGGCTCGCATTGAACGTCGGGAACTGCTTCAAGGCAGCAACCACCGCCTTGATCACGAACGCCAGCATCGTGAACTTCACACCGGCCTTTTCGTTTTCCTTGTTCAACTGCACGCGCAGCGCTTCGAGATCGGTGATGTCCGCTTCGTCGTTGTTCGTGACGTGCGGAATCATGACCCAGTTGCGATGCAGGTTCGCACCCGAGATCTTCTTGATGCGCGACAACGGCTTCGGATCGACTGGGCCGAACTTGGTGAAGTCGACCTTCGGCCACGGCAGCAGATTCAATTCGCCGCCACCCGCGGCAGCCGGCGCAGCAGCACCTGCCGGTGCAGCGCGTTGACCCGTCATCACACCCTTGATGAAGCCGGTCACGTCCGCTTGCGTAATACGGCCCTTCGGCCCCGTGCCCTGCACCTGCGTCACGTCGACGCCGAGTTCGCGCGCAAACTTGCGCACGGACGGCGAAGCGTGGCTCGCACGGCGAGCGCCACCCTCACCAGCCTGGATCAGCGGCGCTTGTGCAAGCGCTGACGGCGAAGCCGGCGCGGGCGAAGGAGCAGCCGGCGCATCCGACGGCTTCTCGAGCACTTCCTGCTTGGCAGCAGGTGCGGCAGCCGCAGCCGGTGCAGCCGCGCCATCCGCTTCCAGCACGACGATGACCGAGCCTTCCGACACGTTATCGCCGACCTTGACCTTCACTTCCTTGACGACGCCGGCGGCCGAGCTCGGCACGTCCATGGTCGCCTTGTCGGATTCGAGCGTCACCAGCGACTGCTCTTTCTCGACGCGATCGCCGACCTTCACCGCGACTTCGATCACGGGGATGTCTTTGTAGTCGCCGATATCCGGCACTTTGACTTCTTGCAGACCACCGCCGCTCGTAGCCGGCGCCGAGGCAGGCGCAGCAGCCGGGGCCGCTGCGGGAGCCGGTGCAGCGGCAGGCGCCGGAGCCGGAGCAGCCGCGCCCGCGCCATCCAGCACGACGATCAGCGAGCCTTCCGACACGTTGTCGCCAACCTTGACCTTCACTTCCTTGACAACGCCGGCGGCCGAGCTCGGCACGTCCATGGTCGCCTTGTCGGATTCCAGCGTAACGAGCGACTGCTCTTTCTCGACGGTGTCACCCGCCTTCACCAGCACCTCGATCACAGGAATGTCCTTGTAATCGCCGATGTCCGGCACCTTGACTTCGATCGCTTGACTCATTGTTAGTGTCTCCTGGGCCGCGCACGCCGCCCGCTCCTGTCGATCAGGAGCAGGCGCGCACGCCGTGGCACACGGGGAATGATGCCTTAGACGGTCATCGGGTTGGGTTTGGCGGGATCAAGGTTGTACTTCTTGAGCGCCTCGGCGACGACCTTGCGTTCGATCGTGCCTTCATCTGCCAGTGCATTCAACGCGGCAACCGTGACCCAGTAGCGGTCGACTTCGAAGAAGTGACGCAGCTTTTCGCGCGTGTCCGAACGGCCGTAGCCATCCGTGCCCAGCACGACGAACTTCTGCGGCACGAACGCGCGGATCTGCTCGGTCAGCGCGCGCACATAGTCGGTCGAAGCGATGACCGGACCTTGTGCATCCTTCAGCAGCTTCTCGACGTGCGAGACCTTCTTCTCTTCCGTCGGATGCAGCAGGTTCCAGCGCTGCACTTCGTGACCTTCGCGAGCCAGTTCGGTGAAACTCGGCACGCTCCACAGGTCGGCAGCGACGCCCCAGTCGTTCTTCAGCAGATCAGCAGCGGCGATCACTTCGTTAAAGATCGTGCCTGCACCCATCAGTTGAACGCGCGGTGCCTTCTTATCAGCATCGGCCTTCCTGAACGAGTACATACCCTTGATGATGTCGGCCGCTACGGCATCGCCCTGCGGAATCGCCGGGTGCTCGTAGTTCTCGTTCATCACCGTGATGTAGTAGTACACGTCTTCCTGGTCAGCAACCATGCGACGCAGACCGTCCTGCATGATGACTGCAAGTTCATAACCGAACGTCGGGTCGTAGCTGATGCAGTTCGGCACCGATGCCGCCCACAGGAGCGAGTGGCCGTCTTCGTGTTGCAGACCTTCGCCGTTCAGCGTCGTGCGGCCAGCCGTGCCGCCCAGCAGGAAGCCGCGCGAACGCATGTCGCCCGCCGCCCATGCCAGATCGCCGATACGCTGGAAGCCGAACATCGAGTAGAAGATGTAGAACGGGATCATGATCTCGCCGTGCGTCGAGTACGACGTCGCGGCTGCGATCCAGTCACACATACCGCCAGCTTCGTTGATCCCTTCCTGCAGGATCTGGCCGGTTTCCGATTCGCGGTAGAACATCAGTTGGTCGGAATCTTCCGGCACATACTTCTGGCCTTCCTGATTCCAGATACCGATCTGGCGGAACAGGCCTTCCATACCGAAGGTACGCGACTCGTCCGGCACGATCGGCACGATGCGCTTACCGAGCGCCTTGTCTTTCAGCAAGATGTTCAGGATCCGCACGAACGCCATCGTCGTGGAGATCTCACGGCCTTCTCCCGTGCCCTTCAGCAGCGGCTCGAACGCGTCGAGCGCCGGCACCGGCAGCGACTCGGCTTTCTGACGACGCGCCGGCAGATAGCCGCCGAGGTCCTGACGGCGAGCGCGCATGTACTCGAGTTCCTTCGAACCTTCTTCGAACTTGAGGTACGGCACGTTGACGAGGTCTTCGTCGGGGATCGGCAGACGGAACTGATCGCGGAATTTCTTCAGCTGATCGACATGCAGCTTCTTCTGCTGGTGGGTGATGTTCATCGCCTGGCCGGCTTCGCCCATGCCGTAGCCCTTGATCGTCTTCGCGAGGATGACGGTCGGCTGGCCCTGCGAGTTCGAAGCTTCCGAGAACGCTGCGTAGATCTTGTGCGGATCGTGGCCGCCGCGGTTCAGGTTCCAGATGTCTTCATCGGACCACTCGGCAACCAGCGCCTTCAATTCAGGCGTATTGAAGAAGTGTTCGCGAACATACGCGCCCGACTCCGACTTGTACGTCTGATATTCGCCGTCGACGACTTCCATCATCCGGCGCATCAGTGCGCCCGACTTGTCGCGTTGGAACAGCGCATCCCAGCGGCTGCCCCAGACGACCTTGATGACGTTCCAGCCGGCGCCGCGGAATTCGCTTTCGAGTTCCTGGATGATCTTGCCGTTACCGCGCACCGGACCGTCGAGGCGCTGCAGATTGCAGTTGATCACGAACACGAGGTTGTCGAGGCGTTCGCGACCGGCCATGCCGATTGCGCCGAGCGATTCCGGTTCATCCGTTTCGCCGTCGCCGAGGAAGGCCCAGACCTTGCGGCCTTCGGTCTTCGCAATGCCGCGCGCCTGCAGGTACTTCATGAAGCGCGCCTGATAGATCGCCATGATCGGGCCGAGACCCATCGAGACGGTCGGGAATTGCCAGAAGTCCGGCATCAGCCACGGGTGCGGGTACGACGAGATGCCCTCGCCGCCCACTTCCTGACGGAAGTTGTCGAGCTGGTTCTCGGTCAGACGGCCGAGCAGGAACGCGCGCGAGTACACACCCGGCGACGAATGGCCCTGCACGAACACGAGGTCACCACCATGTTCAGCGGACGGTGCGTGCCAGAAGTGGTTGTAGCCGACGTCGTACAGCGTGGCGGCCGACGCGAACGAGGCGATGTGGCCGCCGACGTTCGTGTCCTTGCCCGCGCGCAGCACCATGGCGATGGCGTTCCAGCGCGTGTACGAGCGAATCCGGTGTTCGAGGTCCTGGTCACCGGGAATCGGCGCCTGACGCGAAACAGGAATCGTATTGATGTAGGGGGTATTTGCAGAGAACGGCAGATGTTCGCCATGTACGCGGGCGAATTCGATCTGTTTCTCGATGAGGTAGTGAGCGCGATCGGGGCCCACAGCAGAAATCACGCCATCCAGCGCTTCCAGCCATTCGCCGGTTTCCTGGGGATCGTCGTCTTTTTCAGCAGCGACATATTTCATGACTTCGTCGGGTACAGCGGACATGCTCGTCTCCTGGATATAGAGGAACGCTCTTTGAACAGACGACGCGGACGAAGCACGACCGCGGCAGCTTCGGCCGATTGTAAAAGGGGTCCCGACGTCCGCGCAACAAAATTTTCGAATTACGAGATCGATTCTCATAATGCGGAAAATTGTTGCGGCGCAACCTGATTTGACTGCCGATCGACGGATACGTCGGCTAGTTTGCGCCGAATAACGGTTCTTTCAGCGCTTTTTTGCGCCATTTGCTAGTGACTCGCTGCGCTACAATGCCACGCATGTTGACCGAACGGCTTTTCGCTCGCTCGGCGCGCACCGCTGGTTCGCCGGCGGATTCGACGCCGTCCTCCCGCTGGCACCACGGACCGTGGTGGTCGAACTCCTATTTGCTCACGCCGCTGCTGTCGATCCTGGTTTTCCTGGTCGTCATGAGCCTGATTCTGTGGAGCCTGAACCGGCGCGAACAGCAGCAACAGGAAGACACGCTCTACCGTAACGTCGCGTGGGCGCAGCAGCAGATCCGCCTGTCCATGACGGGCGCGCAGGAACAGATTCAGGCCCTCGCCCGCGATCTCGTCGCCGGCCACGCCGATCCGCATTCATTCCAGGTGTCCACCACGGACATCATGCAGGGGCATCCCGAGATCCTCTACATGAACTGGTACACGAGCCTGCAGCAGCCGCGCTGGCCCAATACCGCACTCCCCGTGTTCGGCCAGCGTCTCGCCAAGCCGAACGACGCGCAGATGGACGAGGCCGTCAAAGCCGCCTTCAACGAGGCGCGCAATACGCGCCGCCAGGTGTACTCGCCGCTGATCTACGACGACCTCGGCAACGGCTACATCACGCTGCAGACGCCGGTCTACCGCGACCGCGACTTCCTCGGCACGATTGCCGCCGTGTTCTCCGTGGAAGGGATCCTGAAGCACGACATTCCGCCCGAGTTGTCGGCGAAATACAAAATCTCGATCATCGACGTGAACAACCGCGAGTTGACCACCACGTCGACCCGCCCGCGCCTGCCGCGCGACATGTTCTACGATCTGCCGCTCGACCCGCCGGGCCAGGGCGTCTCGGTACGCGTCTACGCGTTCCCGCAGATGACCAACTTCACCAACAACACGCTGGTCTGGCTGGTGGCCGGCCTGTCGTGCTTCGTGTTGTGGAGTCTGTGGAGTTTGTGGAAGCACACGCGGCAACGTTTCGAGGCGCAGCAGGCGCTCTACGCCGAAGCCTTCTTCCGGCGCGCGATGGAAAACTCGGTGCTGATCGGTATGCGCGTGCTCGACATGCACGGCCGCATCACTCACGTCAATCCGGCCTTTTGCCGCATGACCGGTTGGGACGAAAGCGATCTGGTCGGCAAGAACGCGCCGTTCGCTTACTGGCCGCGCGACGCCTACCCTGAGATGCAACGCCAGCTCGACATGACGCTGCGCGGCAAAGCCCCCTCTTCGGGCTTCGAATTGCGGGTGCGCCGCAAGGACGGTTCGCTCTTCCATGCGCGCCTCTATGTGTCGCCGCTGATCGACAGCTCGGGCCGCCAGACTGGCTGGATGTCGTCGATGACCGACATCACCGAACCGAAGCGCGCGCGCGAAGAGCTCGCCGCCGCACACGAACGCTTCACGACCGTGCTGGAAAGTCTCGACGCCGCCGTGTCCGTGCTGGCCGCCGACGAAGCCGAATTGCTGTTCGCCAACCGCTACTACCGCCACCTGTTCGGCATTCGCCCGGACGGCCATCTGGAATTGGCGGGCGGCGGGTTCGATAGCGCACAGGCGTCGTCCGATTCGATCGATATGGTGGATGCCTATGCGGGTCTGCCGGCTGCCGCGTTGACCGAAAGCACCGCCGACGCGCAGGAAGTCTACGTGCAAAGCATTCAGAAATGGTTCGAAGTACGCCGCCAGTACATCCAGTGGGTGGACGGCCACCTCGCGCAAATGCAGATCGCGACCGACATCACCACCCGCAAGCAGGCTCAGGAACTCTCGCGCCAGCAGGATGAGAAGCTGCAGTTCACCAGCCGCCTGATGACGATGGGCGAAATGGCCTCGTCGCTCGCGCACGAACTGAATCAGCCGCTCGCCGCGATCAATAACTATTGCTCTGGAACCGTGGCACTGGTTAAATCCGGTCGAACGACGCCTGACAATCTTCTGCCCGTGCTCGAGAAAACCGCCCAACAGGCAGTGCGGGCTGGCATGATCATCAAGCGCATTCGCGAGTTCGTGAAACGCAGCGAGCCGAAACGCCAGGCTACGCGCGTGGCCGATATCGTCGCCGATGCCGTGGGTCTCGCCGAACTCGAAGCGCGCAAGCGCAAGATTCGCATCGTGACCGATCTGCGCTCGCGCCTGCCGGTGATTTACGTCGACCCGGTGCTGATCGAGCAGGTGCTGGTCAACCTGCTGAAGAACGGCGTCGAGGCCATGCACGATGCGCGTCCGAATGCGGTCGACCCCGTGATTCGCGTCGTCGTGCGACTGGAAAGCGGGTTTGTCTGCATCAGCGTCGTCGACCAGGGACCGGGTGTCGACGAAGCGACAGCCGAGCGTCTGTTTGAACCGTTTTACAGCACCAAGTCCGATGGTATGGGCATGGGGCTGAATATTTGCCGTTCGATTATCGAATCGCACCGCGGCCGTCTGTGGGTGGTCAACAACGTCGAATCTGACGGCCACATCACAGGCGCCACGTTCCATTGCAGTCTGCCTATTGGAGAGCCTGACGGCCCGAGCAACGGCGGGTCAGAGGCGCCGACACCACAAACCGTTACGGGAGAGCTATGAACAGCCCAGTCACCACACAGGAAACTGTCTTTGTCGTCGACGACGACGAGGCCGTGCGAGATTCGCTGCGCTGGCTGCTGGAGGCGAACGGCTACCGCGTGCAATGCTTCTCCAGCGCCGAGCAGTTTATCGACGCATGGCAGCCGCATACGCATCCGGGCCAGATCGCTTGTCTGATTCTCGATGTGCGGATGTCCGGCATGAGCGGGCTCGAGTTGCAGGAACGCCTGATCGCCGACAACGCGTCGCTGCCGATCATCTTCGTGACGGGCCACGGCGATGTGCCGATGGCTGTGTCGACGATGAAAAAAGGCGCCATGGACTTCATCGAAAAACCGTTCGACGAAGCCGAACTGCGCAAGCTTGTCGAGCGCATGCTCGACAAGGCGCGCAGCGAAAGCACCAGCGTGCAGCAGCAACGCGCTGCGGCAGAACGTCTCGGCAAGCTGACCGCGCGTGAACATCAGGTGCTCGAACGCATCATCGCCGGCCGCCTGAACAAGCAGATCGCCGACGACCTCGGCATCAGCATCAAGACGGTTGAAGCGCACCGCGCGAACATCATGGAAAAACTCAACGTCAACACGGTCGCCGACCTGCTGCGACTTGCGCTGTCGAACAAGCCGCAACCGGCGCAATAAACTTAACGACCGCGGCACAGCCCGCGGCTCGCTATTGCGGTTCAACGGCCGGACTGTCGACTAGTCCGGTCTGTTCCATTCCCCTCTCCTCCCTTCTCCCGCTTCGCGACAGCGACGCGCGGCATGGCTCGGCACATCCGCTAATCATTACGCATTACTCAGCAAACGCTTACGCTGCGCAGCAATAACTTCTTTCCTCTGACAAGATTGACAAGCTTCGCTGCGCCCCTTAATTTACAAAGAACTCCTCAACAGGAATCTTTGATGCCCGATGAACGCAGAACAAGTGTGCTGTCGTTGTCGTATGCGGCGTCGCCGTGCGGCGCAAATCAGTTAAAGCGGTTCGGCCGCATTGCTGAGGCATCTGTCATATCGAACGGTTCAAGCGAAGCTGAGCCGACCTTTATTCGCTTCCTTCTCCATTCCATCGCGCCGAAGCAACGCAGCATGCGCTGCTCATCGACTTCGCGCGTCTAACGCAGCCGGGAGGATTTCATCGTGAAACGATCCGGAACACACCGTTCGCGTGTGTTGCTTGTTTGCGCCGCACTTGTGGGCGCGCCACTCTTCGCCGGTCTGGCCATGCCGAGCGCGGTCTATGCGCAAAGCGCCGCGAAGATGTCGAACCAGCAACTCGATTCGCTGACCGCGCCCATCGCGCTCTATCCCGACGCACTGCTTGCGCAGGTGCTGATGGCCGCCACCTTCCCACAAGACGTGCAGGCCGCGGCCGCATGGTCGAAAGCAAACTCGAAATTGCAAGGCGACGACGCCGTCAAAGCGGTCGCGTCGGAGCCTTGGGACCCGAGCGTGCAGTCACTCGTCGCCTTCCCTCAGGTTCTCGCGACGATGGCGTCGAAACCCGATTGGGTCTCGCAACTCGGCACGGCCTTTCTGGGTCAGTCGAATGACGTGATGGACTCCGTGCAACGCCTGCGCAAACAGGCGCAGGCCGCGGGCAATCTGAAGACGAGCTCGCAGCAGAAGGTCGTGGTCGAGGAAAGCACGATTCAGATCGTGCCGGCCAATCCGCAAGTGGTGTACGTGCCGTACCTATAACCCGACTGTCGTCTATGGGACATGGCCCTATCCGGCCTACCCGCCCGTGTATGTGCCGCCGCCGCCCGGTTATGCAATCGCTACCGGTTTCGCTACCGGCCTTGCGTTCGGCGCCGGTGTCGCGGTTGCCAATTCGCTGTGGGGTGGCTTCAACTGGAACACGCACGACGTCAACATCAACGTGAACCATTACAACAACATCAATGTGAACAACCAGATCAACGTGAATAGCAGCACGACGAACTGGAACCGCAACACCAACGTCAACCGCAACGTCAACAACACGAACGTCAACCGCAACGTCAACAACAACCTCGGCAGTGCGCAGCACGATGCCTATCGCGGCCGTGACGACGCCGCCCGCGCCCAGGCGCAGCAGACCTTGCAGAACCGCACCGGCCAGAACCTGAGCGGCAGCGCGAGCCAGCGCGTGCAAGGGATCCACCAGGGCGGCACGCAGAACGCCGATCTGCAAAACCGCGCGCAGAACGCCAACCGCGATAACGCGTTACGCGGGGCCGGTGACGGGAACACCGCGCGGCAGGACACGCAGCGCGGCGAGGCGAGCCGCAACGCGGCCGCGAACCGTTCCAGCAACGGCGGCCTCGGCGCCAACGGCGGCGGTCAGCAACGCACGGGCGCCAGTCTCAGTGCAAACGGCGGCGGAGTCGAGCGCGGCGGCGGTGGCGGCGCTGGTGGCGGCAGACTGGGCGGTGGCGGCGGTGAGCGCCCCCTCGGCCGCAACCGTTGAACGATCAAGAGGAGTCCCTGATGATTCGCTTATTCCCACGCGGCGCCTTGCGCGCCCACGTTCTGACACTCGCCGTCGCCCTCGGCACGACCGGCACCCTGCTGGTGGCGCCGGTATTGCTGCTCGGCACGACCGCCGCCCACGCGCAGGCGATCTATCCCACTGCCGACGAAGCAGCCAGTGCGTTCGTCGACGCCTTGGCCCGCAACGACGAAGGTGCGCTCAAACACGTACTCGGCAACGATTTTCATCGCTACATTCCTTCCGAAGGAATCGGCGAGGACGACATCTACCAGTTCCTCGGCGCTTGGTCGAAGGGGCATCAGATCATCGAGGACCCAGCGAAGAGCAAGGGTCGCGCAACCGCGCATCTGGCGGTCGGCGACAGTGGCTGGACCTTGCCGATTCCGCTCGTGCAAGCTGGCAAGGGTTGGCGTTTCGATCCGCCCGCCGCGCAGGACGAGATGCTGACACGCCGCATCGGACGCAACGAACACGCGGCGATCCTCACCTCGCTCGCCTACCTCGACGCACAAAACGATTACCACAACCTGACCCAGCACTACGCACAGCGCTTCGTCAGTACGCAGGGCCAGCATGACGGCCTGTATTGGGCGACGGCGCCCGGCGAAACGGAAAGCCCGCTCGGACCGCTCGCCGCCACCATGCCCAACGGCACCCTGCCGAAAGAGGCCTACCACGGCTATCACTACCGGATCCTGACGGCGCAAGGTGCGCACGCGAAGGGGGGCGCGCAGAACTACGTCGAAAACGGCGTGCTGACCAAAGGGTTTGGTCTGATCGCCTCGCCGGCCGAGTACGGCAAGACCGGCGTGATGAGCTTTATCGTCAATCAGGACGGTCAGGTCTATCAGAAGAACCTCGGGTCGCAAACCGCGCGTGCCGCGGCCGCCATTAAATCGTTCGACCCGGACGATAGCTGGCAGCCGGTGCAGGAGTAGCGGGAGAAGTCGCTCGACGGTTGGAGGCATCGCGGATTCCGGCGCGCCCGCTCACCCGGAATCCGTACATGGCACGCCATGCCGGGCCGGTATAATGTCGGACTTTGCAGCGCTGCTTATCTCTGATTCGCGCCGCACGCTTTTCACGTGCCGACCCGTTTCCGGTGAAAAGCGCCATCGCACGTGCCGCGCACGCGCGCCTGCGCCCTGCTCCGCTTTCCAAACCGCCCATCTCGACCGACCATGACTGCCAAACTGATCGACGGCCTAGCCCTTTCCAAGTCCCTGCGCGCCGAAGTCGCCACGCGCGCCGCAGCCCTCACCGCCCGCGGGCATCAGCCGGGCCTCGCCGTGGTGCTGGTCGGCGACAATCCAGCGAGCGAAGTCTATGTGCGCAACAAGGTCAAGGCGTGTAATGACAACGGCCTCGGTTCGTCGTTCGACCGCTATCCGGCCGATCTGCCGGAAGCCGAACTGCTGGCACGCATCGACGAACTGAACCACGATCCGCGGATTCACGGCATTCTGGTGCAACTTCCGTTGCCGCCGCATATCGACAGCCACAAGGTGATCGAGGCGATCGCCCCGGAAAAAGATGTCGACGGTTTTCACGTTGCCAACGCCGGTGCGCTGATGACCGGCCGCCCGCTGTTCCGCCCGTGCACGCCGTACGGCGTGATGAAAATGCTGGCGGCCTACGAGATTCCGCTGCAAGGCGCGAATGCGGTGGTGATCGGCCGCTCGAACATCGTCGGCAAGCCGATGGCGCTGCTGCTGCTCGAAGCGGGCGCGACCGTCACGATCTGCCATAGCAAGACGCGCGATCTGGCTGCCCATACCCGCAACGCCGACGTGGTGGTCGCCGCCACGGGCCTGCGCAACATTCTCACGGCAGACATGGTGAAACCGGGTGCGGCTGTGATCGACGTCGGCATGAATCGCGACGAAGCCGGCAAGCTGTGCGGCGACGTCGATTTCGCAGGCGTCAAGGAAGTGGCCGGCTACATCACGCCGGTGCCGGGCGGCGTCGGTCCGATGACCATCACGATGCTGCTGGTCAACACGATCGAAGCCGCCGAGCGCGAAGCGGCAGCAAAGGCGTAACGCTGATGGCTCATGCCGGCGAAGTGATTTCGCCGGCATGCAAACCTTCAAACTCCGGCGTCAAACCAGGGCAGCAAGTGCCGGTGGCAGACATCGGCGCCAAACAGGACACTCACCGCGTCGCTATCCCCGCGCCAAGCGTCGTTGACCGGCGCGCAAGACGCTCGCGGCACCACCTCAGCACCGGCCGCTCAACGAAGTGCCACGACAGCGCCGCGCACAGCACGATGAACGGCGCGGCGATCAGCACCGCCGTCACATGGCTCAACTGCGGCGCGATATTCGCGACGCATTGCTGCACCATGAAGCCGTACAGATAAATCCCATACGAGTAGTCGTGACGCGGCACGAAGCGCCGCAGGAGCGGCGTCGCGCCCACCCACAGCACGCCGTATGCGAAAGCCAGATAGAACAGCGGTTGAGCGCCCGCCGTGTCGCGGAACACCAGAAACACCATCGCCAGCGCGAGCGCGGTCAGGCCGTTGATATCGAGCCGTTCGCGCCAGCCGTACAGCAGCATTCCCAGCATGAAAAACGGTTCCGGCCAGAACGAATAGCCGCCGGGCGTTTCGCTGAAGTCGCGCAGGCCGATCTGCAGATGCGGCAGATGCACGCGCAGAACGAAGGCAGCGCACCCGAGCGCCGCCGCCAGCGCCACGCCGCGCGCGCTAGACAGCAACCCCAGCATGCCGGTCACCATCACGATCAGATAGCAGCGCACTTCGAGCGGCAACGTCCACAGCGGCGCGCAGACGTCGACGGGAAAGCGGTTGTGTTCAAACACGCCAGGCAGCGCCCAGCCGGTTTTCAGCACGATGGTGGAAAAGTTGTCGAGGTTGGCCCACGTCATGCCGGAGGCGAAATAGTCGCGCAGCGGCAGCGTCGTCAACAGCGGCCCGAGGATGAACACCGTCACCAGCGAGCCGCCCGCCACCGCCGGCCACAGGCGCGCGATGCGCAACGCGGCGAAACGAGGCACCGAACGTTGCCGGTCGAAACTGGCGGTCACCAGCATGCCGCTCAGCAGAAAAAACGCATAGACGCCGAGTGCGCCGAAACCATCGAAGCCGAGCGCATTCTGGACCCAATCCGTCGTGCCGTCGGGTGCCTGCAGCAGATACGAATGGCCATACACCACGGCGATGGCGGCAAGGAGCCGCACGAGATCGAAGTTGTTACCGTTGCGCGATAGAGCGTGCGAAAGCGGGTTCATCGATACCTCTTACAGAAAGCGTCACTAACGGGTGCAGACACGCCAGAATGCGGCATGGCAGCAATTTGCACCGTTCGCTTTCCCACAGAGCGTCGCGGCACAGCGGGAGCGGTTCAAGCAGCGGCAACCAGCTAGCGCATTGCCACCGTCTGAACCGCATTCCGGATTCGCTCCTCCGGGCACAGTCACGCGACATCTGATAATTTGTCTACCGACGGATTGGAATCGGCGCGCCCTGCCCCAATAATGTCCCTATGGAGTGTCATTGGGGCGCCATCGCGCGCCCGTCGATGCACCGATTACCCGTTCACCCGCGTCAGACAGGAAGCCTTATGTCCACTACCCCCTCGAAGCACGACAATCCGCTCCTCGATTTCTCCGACCTGCCGCGCTTTGGCGAAATCCGCCCCGAACACGTCACACCCGCCCTCGATATCCTGCTCACCGATGCGGCCGCCGCGGTCGAACGCGCCGCCCAGCCCATTACGCCCGCGTCTTGGGCCGATGTGGTCGAGCCGGTCGAACGCGCAACCGAACCGCTGTCGCGCGCCTGGGGCGTGGTCGGCCATCTGAACGCCGTGGCGGATACGCCGGAACTGCGCGCCGTGTACGGCGAGAATCTGCCGCGCGTCACCGAGTTCTGGTCGAGCGTCGGCCAGAATCTCGCGCTCTATGAGAAGTACAAGGCACTGCACGCCAGCAGCGATTTTTCGTCGCTGACCGGCGAGCGCAAGAAGATCCTCGGCAATGCGCTGCGCGATTTCCGCCTCTCGGGCGCGGAATTGCCGGAAGACCAGAAGCCGCATTTCGCCGAATTGCAGGAAAAGCAGGCGGGGTTGTCGAAAGCGTTTTCGGATCACGTGCTCGATGCGACCAACGCTTACGCCTATATCGTCGAAGCCGGCGATGAAGCGCAACTGGCCGGCCTGCCGGAAGACGTGATCGAAGCCGCGAAGGAAGCGGCCGAACGCGAGGGCAAAACCGGCTACAAATTCACCCTGCACTTCCCATCGTATTTCCCGATCATGCAGTACTCGGAAAATCGCGCGATGCGCGAAACGATATACCGCGCGTATGTGACGCGCGCGTCGGAACTCGGCCCGCAATATGGCAACGGCAAGCCGGAATGGGACAACACGGCCGTGCTCGCCGATCAGTTGAAGCTGCGCGCCGAAGAAGCGCACATGCTCGGCTACAACAACTTCGCCGAAGTCTCGCTCGCGCCGAAGATGGCCGAGTCGCCGGCGCAGGTCATGGCCTTCCTCGAAGACCTCGCCACGCGCGCACGCCCGCACGCTGAACAGGACTGGAAGGAACTGCGCGAATTTGCAGCGAACGAACTCGGCATGGCCGACCTGCAACCGTGGGACATGACGTTTGCCGCTGAACGTCTGCGTCAGAAGCGCTATTCGTTCTCCGAGAACGAAGTCAAACAGTACTTCCCGGAAGACACCGTCTTCAAGGGTCTCTTCAAGGTCACCGAAACGCTGTTCGGCGTGCGCATCCGTCGCGACGAAGCAGCCGTGTGGCACCCGGACGTGCGCTTTTTCCGCGTCGAGAATCAGGACGGCGGCCTCGTCGCCCAGTTCTATCTCGATCTGTATGCACGCGAAGGCAAACGCGGCGGCGCATGGATGGACGATGCGCGTGGCCGTCACAAGCACACGCACGGCAGCGTGCAAACGCCGGTGGCGTATCTGACCTGCAACTTCTCAGCGCCGGTCGGCGGCAAGCCCGCCTGCTTCACGCATGATGAAGTGATCACGCTGTTCCACGAGTTCGGCCACGGGTTGCATCACATGCTCACGCGTGTGGATGAACTGGGCGTGTCGGGCATCAACGGCGTCGAGTGGGACGCGGTCGAACTGCCGTCGCAATTCATGGAGAACTTCTGCTGGGAGTGGGACGTATTGAGCGACATGACCTCACACGTCGACACCGCCAAGCCACTGCCGCGTGATCTGTTCGACAAGATGCTCGCAGCGAAGAATTTCCAGAGCGGTCTAGGTACGCTGCGCCAGATCGTGTTCTCGATGTTCGACATGCAACTGCACACCGGTTTCGATGCGTCCGGCACGAAGAACGCGACTGAACTCGCGAGCGAGATCAACGAGCGTTTCCACGTGGTGCCGCAAGCTTCGTTCTCGCGTTGGCCGAATACGTTCAGCCATATTTTCGCGGGCGGTTATGCAGCGGGCTACTACAGCTACAAGTGGGCTGAAGTGCTGTCCGCCGATGCGTATGCCGCGTTCGAAGAAGCCGCACAAGCCGCGAGCGGCAGTGTGCTCGATCAGGCAACCGGCATGCGTTATCGCAAGGAGATTCTGGAAGTGGGCGGTAGCCGTCCCGCGATGGAATCGTTCAAGGCGTTCCGCGGCCGCGAGCCGAGTATCGATGCGCTGCTACGCCACAATGGCATGACGCCTGCTGCGACGCATTGAATCTTGCGTTGAAGCATTCGGCGGCGTTGTAGATAAACGCCGACATCGGCTAAAAATCCGGTGATTGAACTGCACCCCGCATCGTTGGATACCCGTCCAACGATGCGGGGTGTTTTTTCATGAGCAAGCACCTGCATTTTCCATTCGCGCGTATGTCGCGAACGGTGCACGGCGGCTAACCGCGATGCAATTTGAAATCCACCTCGGCAGGACGCCCTTCCAGCGACAACGCCGCGCGCGCAGCAGGCGCGCGGCTCACCACCTTGCCGCGACTCACCACCGCGAGCCGCGCGGCGCGCAAGCGGATCGCTTCGACCGGGTCGCGTGCGTCGAGCAGCACGAGATTCGCCGCGCAACCCGGCGTGACGCCGTAGCCTTCCAGTCCGAGAATACGCGCGGCATTCACCGTGACCGCGTCGAAACACGCATGCATACCGTCGACGCCCGTCATCTGCGCAACATGCAAACCCATGTGCGCAACTTCGAGCATGTCGCCCGAGCCGAGGCTGTACCACGGATCCATCACGCAGTCGTGGCCGAACGCGACGTTGATGCCCGCTGCCATCATCTCCGGCACACGTGTCATGCCGCGCCGTTTCGGATACGTGTCGCTGCGACCCTGCAGCGTGATGTTGATCAACGGATTGGCGATCGCCGCGACGCCCGACTCGCGCATCAGTGGTAAGAGCTTGCTGACGTAGTAGTTGTCCATCGAATGCATCGAAGTCAGGTGCGAACCGGCGACGCGCCCATGCAAGCCGAGCCGGTGCGTTTCGGCTGCGAGCGTTTCGATATGGCGCGACATCGGATCGTCCGATTCGTCGCAATGCATATCGACGCGCAAGCCCTGCTCCGCCGCGAACTCGCACAACATGCGCACGGACTGCGCGCCGTCGGCCATCGTGCGTTCGAAATGCGGAATCCCGCCGACCACGTCGACGCCCATCGCAATCGCACGCTTGAGATTCTCGAATGCGCCGGCGCTGCGCAAGACGCCGTCCTGCGGAAACGCGACCAGTTGCAGATCGAGATAAGGCGCGACGCGACGCTTCACTTCGAGCAGCGCCTCGACCGCGAGCAAGCGCGGATCGCACACATCCACGTGGCTGCGAATCGCCAGCAGACCGCGCGCGACAGCCCAATCGCAGTACTGCAGCGCGCGCTCGATCAGCGCCTCCTGCGTGAGGTCCGGCTTCAGTTCGCCCCACAGCGCGATGCCTTCCAGCAAAGTGCCCGACGCGTTCACGCGCGGCAGACCGTACGACAGCGTCGCGTCCATGTGGAAATGCGGATCGACGAATGGCGGCGTGACGAGTGACCCGGCGGCGTCTATTTCTTCGTGCGCGCTCGCGGCCAGATTCGGTTCGACGGCGACGATACGGCCCGCTTCGATGCCGATGTCGACCGGCTGTTTGTGCTGCTTGTGCTGTGATGTGGCGCCCGGCGGCAGCATCGCTCGGCGGATGATCAGATCCATGATTCGCTCCCTGTTGACCGCTCTTTGACTGATTGCGATTCTATCGGCGTCAGAAATTGCGTGCCGGCGTTTTAGCAAGACGCCGTACCGGCGGGCGGAAAGCAATCCGTACCGGCTACGAATGACAACGCCCGCCTATACTCGACTTTCCACACGTTCGATGCCCGGCATTCGACACGCAACCGCCTGCATCATCCACCAACGGAGCAAGACCATGAAAACCATCGGCGTGATCGGCGGAATGAGTTGGGAGTCGTCCACCGAGTACTACAGGCTCCTGAACCGCCACGCCAAGGCGCGCCTCGGCGGCCACCACAACGCCCGCAGCCTGATGCTGACGGTCGATTTCGCGCCGATCGAGGCCAACCAGCGCGCCGGCAACTGGACCGCGCTCGGCGATCAGTTGGCCGACGCCGCACGCCAACTCGAACGCGGCGGCGCCGACCTGGTGATACTGGCGACCAACACCATGCATCGCGTGTATGAATCGATCGAACAGGCGATCGGCGTGCCCTTCCTGCACATCGCCGATCCGACCGGCAACGCGCTGCGCGCCGCAGGAATCACGCGGGTGGGCTTACTGGGTACGCGCTATACGATGGAGCAGACGTTTTACACAGGGCGCTTACGCGAACGCTACGACCTCGAGACGCTGATTCCCGATGAAGCCGAACGCGCGGATGTGCACCGCATCATCTACGACGAACTGTGCCACGGCAAAGTGAATGACGCCTCGCGTGCGGTATATCAACGTGTGATCGAAGCACTTGCCGCGCGGGGTGCGCAGGCGGTGATTCTCGGCTGTACGGAAATCACCTTGCTGATCAAGCCGGAAGATTCGGCGCTACCCGTGTTCGACACGACCGCATTGCATGCGCAAGCGGCGGTGGACTGGGCGATCGAGTCGGAGTGAATGCAAGCGCGCGTGGCGCATGCACGCATGTGAGCAGACGGCAGAAGTTAAAAAGCCCGCGTAGCTTGCGCTAGCGGGCTTTCAACAATGCTTGGTTGCGGGGGTAGGATTTGAACCTACGACCTTCGGGTTATGAGCCCGACGAGCTGCCAGACTGCTCCACCCCGCGTCAGAGAAAAAGAGTATATAGGGCCGTTCGCGAGACGTCAAACAATCGGATCAAATAATTTCAAATGAGGTGCCCGTCGCGTGTCCACACTCGTGCAGCAAGTGAATGCGGCGCATGAGCAGGCGACTCAGAGATCCTCGACCGTCGCGCCGTCCACTTTGCCGTCGATGATGTCCGCGCCGTACTGGCTCGCGCTGCGTTTCGCCACGCCGAAATCGGAGAACGTGGACGGCAGCACCAGACGAAACACGCGGCTTGCCTTCGAGCCGCTGATCGCGCCCGGCCGGCATACACGTACCGCCACGTCGTAACCTTCGGCATGACGCTTGTGACCGTCGAACTTGTCGAACTGCCGCGAAAACACCAGCGGATGCACTTCGAAGTCCTTATAAAGGGCTGGATATAGTTGGGCCATGATGCATTCCCGATGCGCGTAAAGGTGATCCCACTATACGCCGCGGCATGACGGCGTCGGGCTTTTATTTTCGACGGCCGCCGGGGCAATTTTCACCGTCGCTCGCCTCGCGCGATAAGATGCGGGACTATCGGAATCGCCCCGATCCTGCCAATCCGAATCCGGGTCGCCAGACGGGTCGTCGCTGAAGCAAAAACAAAGCGGAACGCGGGGTCAGTGCCCCACAAAGCCTTGCCCAGCAAGAATGTGAGAACTTTATGAAAATCGCCACCTGGAACGTCAACTCCCTCAAAGTCCGCCTGCAGCACGTCACCGACTGGCTCGAAACCAGTCACGCGGACGTGCTGTGCCTTCAGGAATTGAAGCTGACCGACGACAAATTCCCTCGCGCCGAACTCGAAGCAAAAGGTTACCGGAGCTGGTTCGCGGGCCAGAAGACCTATAACGGCGTCGGCATCCTCGTGCGCGAAGGCCTGAACGTCGACGAAAGCAGCATCGTGCGCAATATCCCCGGCTTCGAGGACCCGCAGCAACGCGTGATCGCCGCGACCGTCGAGGGCGTGCGCATCATCTCCGCATACTTCCCGAACGGCCAGGCGCCGGGCACCGACAAATTCGCCTACAAGCTGAGCTGGCTCTCCGCCCTGCACGACTGGATCGCGAGCGAAATGGCGGTGTATCCGAAACTCGCGCTGCTCGGCGACTACAACATCGCGCCGGAAGATCGCGACGTGCACGATCCGAAAGCATGGGAAGGCCAGAATCTGGTGTCGCCCGAAGAGCGCGCCGAGTTCGTGCGGCTGGTCGAACTTGGTCTCATCGATGCGTTCCGTCAGTTCGAGCAGCCGGAGAAAATCTATTCGTGGTGGGACTACCGGATGATGGCGTTCCGCCGTAACGCGGGGATGCGTATCGACCATATTCTGCTGTCGAAAGCGCTTGCAGAAGCGTGCTCGGCCTGCGATGTCGACAAGGTGCCGCGCAAATGGGAGCAACCGTCGGACCACGCGCCGGTGGTCGCCCAGATCGACTGAACGCGCGGCCCCAAGCGGGGCCTCAGCAAGATCAGAGCGGAGCGGCAGCCGGCCTCTGTTTCAAAAGCCTACGCCGGCCCGTTCAAACAGCGCCACAAGAACTCGAACACCATCGCATCATGCCCGGCCTGCTCCAGCTCATCGGAGCCGCCGTGGCCCCCTTCCGTGTTCTCCCGATACCAGACCTTCACTGCGCCCAGCGCCTGCATGCGCGCGGCCATCTTGCGCGCGTGTCCGGGGTGCACACGATCGTCAGCAGTCGACGTGGTGAACAGCACCGGCGGATACGCCACGTCCGCACTCACGCGATGATAGGGCGAGTAAGCCGCCAGCACGCGTGCTGCGTCGGGTTCGTCCGGATCGCCGTATTCATCGATCCATGACGCGCCCGCGTGCAGCAGGTGATAGCGGCTCATGTCGAGCAGCGGCACCTCGCACACCACGGCGCCGAATAATTCGGGTCGCTGCACCATGCTCGCCGCGACCAGCAGGCCGCCGTTGCTGCCCCCCTGAATGCCGAGTTGCGCGGCGCTGGTCACGCCTGTGCTGATGAGCGCCTCGGCCACCGCGATGAAATCGTCGAACGAGCGCTGCCGATGCTCGCCCTGCGCCGCCGTATGCCACTGCGTACCGAACTCGCCGCCACCGCGAATATGCGCCACGACGTACACGCCACCCCGCTCGAGCCAGCCGATGCCCGGCCCGGTCAGATAACCTGGCAGCAACGGAATCGCGAAGCCGCCGTAACCGTTGAGCAAGCAGGGGCGCGCTTGCTCCTGCGCTTGCTCGTCCGTTTGCTCATGCGTCCGCTCGTACACTTGATCGCGCGTCTGCTGCGCGGTCTGCGTCGTCTGCTCTTGCGCAGTTTGTTGCGCAACCCGCGGTCCGATCACGGTGTACGGCACCCGCGTGCCGTCCGCGGACACCGCGTGCCCACGCGTCACCGCGAACGGCGCCGCATCGAACTGAGTCGGCCAGCGGTCGAGCAACGTCCAATCGGTCAGGTCATTCTGGGCAAGATCGGTGAGCCAGTACGCAGGCGGTTGCAAATAGTCGTCGGTATCGACAAACACTTCATCGTTCAGCGTCGGCTCGATCGGTGAGACGTCGGCTTGCACATCGTCACGCGACGGAAAGAGGCGTTGATGCCATTGCCAGGCTTGATCGGCCGCTTGCGACGGGGTCCACAGCAAGGTCTTGCTCTGCACATCTTCCAGGTACGACACGATCAGGTGATTGCGCGTGTGTGTCCACTCGCAGGCGGAGGTTTGCGATGTCGGTGTGAAAAGCGGCACCACGTCACGCTCGCCACGCAAGAATGCGGCTTCGCGGATCGCCAGTAACGCGCCGCCCGGATAGCGCACGCCATTGCAGTCCCAATCGAGGCGCGGCTCGAGCAGCAGCCAGCCTTGCCAGCCGCCGACCGCGACGTGCGACGGCACGTCGTACTGCAGCCAAGCGCTCGCGCTATTGGTAACGCTGCCTGCATTAACCGCATTAGCGGGATTGCGCTCATTGGCCGCGTGGGTCACACCGGCGGCATGGGTCGCGTCCGCAGCGCCATCGGTGCCATCGAGGTAGTACGTATACGAATCGAAGAAATCGACGCTGCTCACCACCGTGTGGCGCCGCTCGATCGGATCGTAGTGAGCCTCCACACCGATGTCGCCAAACGCCCCTTTGAAGACCACCGGCGCGTCGGTCAGTGCGCTCCCTCGCGTCCAACGCCGCACTTCGCGCGGATAGCCAGAGCGCGTCAGCGTCTTGCGGCCGTTGTCCCAGCCGACATAAAGCGTGTCCCGATCGATCCACGAGGCCGTGTGCTTGCCGGCCTTCGCAATCACGAAGCCGTCGTCGACAAACCGTCGCGCGTCAATGTCGAACTCGCGTACCACCAGCGCATCCGAGCCTCCCGGCGACAGCGTGACCAGCGCGCGATCGCCATCCGGATAAAGAATGTCGAGTTCGGCGCAGACCCATGGCGTGCCTTCGGCTGCACCAAGCGCGTCGAAGTCGAGCAGGTTCTGCCAGACGGGTGCGCCACTGCGCCAGGCCGCCCACGTCGTGCGCCGCCAGATGCCTTTGGGATTGCGCTCGTCCTGCCACAGATCGTAGGCCCACTCCTTCCAGCGATCGGGGACGACCGGACGCTCGCGCGGCAGATAAGCGTCGGCAAGCCGCTGTTTGAGCGACTCGAATTCCGCGCTGCTGCACCACGCGGCACGCGTGCGGGCGTTCTGCGATTCGACCCACGCGAGCGCGTCAGGGTCGTCGAGCGCTTCGAGCGACAGAAAGGGATCGGAAGAAAGCGGCCAGGAGAAAAGAGCGGGAGAAGCGGGCATCGCGGGCTGTCGAATGAAAACAGCTTCGATTAGGCCTTGCGGGGGCCGGAGAGCCTTTGCCGCTGCGCGCCGGAGCGGCGGACGGTACAGCCGACGAAGCTGTCCATGCGGCGGTGCCTGCGGGATTGCCCAGGAGCCGACCTAACGGGGCAGCCTAAGTAACAACTGCCGGGGCGGCTGACAAACCGCCCCGGCTAACCGCGCAAACCTCAGGGCTCGAGATTGAGTTCCTGAATCTTGCGCGTAATCGTATTGCGGCCAATGCCGAGCCGCTCCGCCGCCTCTACCTTGCGTCCGCGCGTGAAATCCAGCGCCTCGCGAATCACCGCCGCTTCGAAGCGGCGCGCGAGTTCATCCATGACGTCGGCCGCATTCTCGCGCAACATCCGCGCGACTTCGGTGCGCAAGCCGCCTTCCCAAGCGGCGACGGTGGTCGCGACAGGCATGCCGGCAGCGCTGGCCGGATGAGTGGCCGCGCTGATGCCGTTGATCGGCGCGCCGCCGGCGAGCCCTGCTTCACCCGCACCGATCACGCCGTTGCCACCGCCCGCGAGATCGGCCACGCCGACTTGCGTGGGGCCCAGATCGGGCGGCAAGTCCTTGATCTCGATGGTCTGCGCCGGCGCCATCACCGTGAGCCAGTTGGCAAGATTCTCCAGTTGACGCACGTTGCCCGGAAACGGCAGCGATGCCAGATAAGCGAGCGCCTCTTCCGACACACGCTTAGGCTCCACGCCCAGATCGCGCGCACTCTTTTGCAGGAAGTGGCGCGTAAGCAGCGGAATATCTTCGCTACGCTCGCGCAAGGCCGGCAAACGCAAGCGGATCACATTGAGCCGGTGATACAAATCCTCGCGGAACAAGCCCTGACGCACGCGCGATTCGAGGTTCTGATGCGTCGCGGCGATCACGCGCACATTGGCGCGCAACGGATTGTGACCACCGACGCGATAGAACTGCCCGTCCGACAGCACCCGCAACAGGCGCGTCTGCAGATCGAACGGCATGTCGCCGATTTCATCGAGAAACAGCGTGCCGTTCTCGGCCTGCTCGAAGCGCCCCTGGCGCATGGCCTGCGCGCCGGTAAATGCTCCGCGCTCATGACCGAACAATTCGGATTCCAACAGATCCTTCGGAATTGCCGCCGTGTTAAGCGCGATGAAGGGACCGTTCGCGCGTGGGCTATGTCGGTGCAACGCACGCGCGACCAGTTCCTTTCCGGTGCCTGATTCGCCGGTAATGAGCACGGTGGCCGCGGAATGCGACAGCCGGCCGATCGCGCGAAACATGTCCTGCATCGCCGGCGCCTGGCCGAGCATTTCCGGTGCATCGGCAACGCGGTCGTCCCACGTCTGTTCGCCGCGCATGCTTTCGTCCACCGCGCGACGGATCAGCTCGACTGCCTTGTCGACGTCGAACGGTTTGGCGAGGTATTCGAATGCCCCGCCCTGGAATGCGGCGACCGCACTGTCCAGGTCCGAGAACGCCGTCATGATGATGACGGGCAGGCCCGGCACCTTGTCGCGGACGGTTTGCAGCAATTCGAGGCCGGAGCCGCCAGGCATCCTGATGTCGGACACCAGCACCTGCGGGCTGTCGTGATCGAGCGCGGCCGATGCCTCGCGCACGTTCGCGAAGCTGCGTGTCGCGAAGTTTTCGCGGGCGAGCGCTTTTTCAAGCACCCAGCGAATCGATTGATCGTCGTCTACTATCCAGATCGGCTTCATATAGGTCGTTCAGAAGTCTTGAGATACATATGTTTAGCAGTCGAGCGGCAGCAGAATCTGAAACTCGGTGTGGCCCGGCCGGCTTTCCACTTCGATCAGCCCGTCGTGCTGTTGCACGAAAGTCTGTGCGAGCGTCAGGCCGAGACCGCTGCCGTCCTCGCGCCCCGACACGAGCGGATAGAAAATGCGGTCACGGATTTCTTCGGGAATGCCTGGCCCGTTGTCAGTGATATGCAAGTCCAGTGCCAGCTTACATAAACGTTTCGACACGGTGATCTTGCGCGCAATGCGAGTGCGCAATTCGATGCGCGCATCGCCTTGCGAGATGCGTTCGCGCAAGGCTTCGGCAGCGTTGCGCACGATGTTCAGCAACGCCTGGATCAGTTGCTCCTTGTCGCCGCGCAGGTCCGGCACGCTCACGTCGTAATCGCGCTCGATCGTGAGACCGCGCGGAAACTCCGCGAGAATCACCTGGCGCACGCGCTCGCACACTTCATGAATATTCACGTCGCCGACGATATGCGGATGACGGTGTGGCTCCAGCAGGCGATCGACCAGCGTTTGCAGCCGGTCCGATTCCTTGATGATGACCTGCGTGTACTCGCGCAACTCGTCGCGCTGACGCTCGCCGAGTTCGAATTCGAGCAGTTGCGCCGCGCCGCGAATCCCGCCGAGCGGGTTCTTGATCTCGTGCGCGAGATTGCGGATCAGTTGTTTGTTGACCGCCGTGAGGTCGTTGATGCGTTCCTCGCGGTCGGTGCGGATATGCCGCTCGTTCTCGAACAGTTCGAGCAGCACGTAGTCTTGCACGCTCTCCAGAAAGCCGACGATCGCATGCACATGCAGCGGCTCGTGGCCCGGACGCTCGAGTACGGCGTCCAGATGCGTCGCGTGAAAACGGTGGGCGGCGATCGCCGAAATGGTGGCGAGCAGTTCGTCCGCATTCGAGAAGATGTCCGGCCACGCCATCTGCGTCAATTGCTTGCGCGAGAGCTCCAGCATCGACTCCGCCGACGGGTTCGCAAACACCACGCGCAACGTGCGTTTCTCCAGCACCAGCACGACCGTCGGCAATGCCTCGAAGCCCGGCAGCAAACCGGAACCCACAAGCTGAGCGTCGTCCGACAGCGTCTGCTCGTGCCCTTTCCTTGCCTTCATCAGATTCTTCAGAACCATCTTGCAGTCTGGCCGATAGGAGATGGTGATCAATCAGGTGTACCGCTTATTGTCCTGCCTGATGCGCTACTTCATTGCCCCTGCGCCGCGAACGCTGCGAATGGACTCATTCGCGCCTAACAAAAAAGGGACGGCGCCGCCGTCCCTTCGTGACCGATCGCGAGCGTCGGGCAAAGCGCTTCGCCGTTTGAAGGGCGAAGCGCCATTGCCGCTTACAGCGAGTAGTACATTTCGAATTCGATCGGGTGCACCGACTGACGATAGCGTTGCAGCTCGCCCGTCTTCAGTTCGATGTACGCGTCGAGCATCGAGTCCGTGAACACGCCACCGCGCGTCAGGAATTCGCGGTCCGCGTCGAGTGCGTCAAGCGCCTGGTCGAGGCCGGCACACACGGTCGGGATCTTTGCATCCTCTTCCGGCGGCAGGTCGTACAGGTTCTTGTCGGCCGCTTCGCCCGGGTGAATCTTGTTCTGCACGCCGTCCAGACCCGCCATCATCAGCGCGGAGAAGCACAGGTACGGATTCGCCATCGGATCCGGGAAACGCGTTTCGATACGGCGGCCCTTCGGGTTCGACACGTGCGGAATACGGATCGATGCCGAACGGTTGCGAGCCGAGTAAGCCAGCTTCACCGGTGCTTCGAAGTGCGGCACGAGGCGCTTGTACGAGTTCGTCGACGGGTTCGTGATCGCGTTCAGCGCGCGAGCATGCTTGATGATGCCGCCGATGTAGAACAGCGCGAATTCCGACAGACCTGCGTAACCGTTGCCTGCGAACAGGTTCGTGCCGTCTTTCCAGATCGACTGGTGAACGTGCATGCCCGAACCGTTATCGCCGACCACCGGCTTCGGCATGAACGTAGCCGTCTTGCCGTACGTGTGCGCGACGTTCATGATGATGTACTTCATTTGCTGCAACCAGTCGGCGCGTTGCACCAGCGTCGAGAACTTCGTGCCGATTTCGTTCTGGCCCTGGCCCGCGACTTCGTGGTGATGCACTTCGACCGGGATGCCGATCTGTTCGAGCAACAGACACATTTCCGAACGGATGTCCTGGAACGTGTCGACCGGAGCGACCGGGAAGTAGCCGCCCTTCGTGCCCGGACGGTGGCCGGTGTTGCCGCCTTCGAAGTCCATCGCCGACGACCACGGTGCTTCTTCCGAACCGATCTTGACGAACGTGCCCGACTGGTCCGTGCCCCACTTGACCGAGTCGAAAATGAAGAATTCCGGTTCCGGACCGAAGAAGGCCGTGTCGCCGAGGCCCGTGCTCTTCAGGTACGCTTCAGCGCGCTTGGCCAGCGATCGCGGGTCGCGTTCATAGCCCTTGCCGTCAGCCGGTTCGACGACGTCGCAGGTCAGGACGAGGGTCGACTCTTCGTAGAACGGGTCGATGAAGGCGGTGTTCGCGTCCGGGATCAGCAACATGTCCGATGCTTCGATGCCCTTCCAGCCGGCAATCGACGAACCGTCAAACGCATGGCCGCTTTCGAACTTGTCTTCATCGAATGCCGACACCGGCACCGAAACGTGTTGCTCTTTGCCGCGCGTGTCGGTGAAGCGGAAGTCGACAAACTTGACGTCCTCGTCTTTGACGAGTTGAACGACGTCGGCCACGGATTTACTCATAACCTATCTCCTGATTAACGAATTCGGCGGATTCAGCCGCCGCCCAATCTAGCTGACCCGTCCCGGCGCGTCCACCCCTCTATCATTGAGGACGAACATAAAAGCCTGCTGGAACAAATCGATCGGCACCAATAAAGCAGCTTCTGTGCCATGTATGCGCCAACCCGGCGCAGAACCACACTGCGCGCGCGTTTGCGGGGAATGGGCGCACCGAACAGCATGCAGCCCTCAAATCTTTACACTGCGCAACGCACCGAGTTAGTGCATTCACAAAATCAGCAACGGGTGACGCCTCTATTTTGGTGCATTCTGGAGAATATGCACCACTATTGAGCGCACGTCTCCTTGCTTCGTGCGGACGGGACGCCGTCTCTGAACCGCATGCGCGTCGCACGCCGCGCGCTAGAATGTTCATTTGGTCCGACGGAGATTTGCGCTCATGAGCACGCTCGAACAGTTGTACGCCCAGGCGGACAAGCGCCGCACCGAGAGCCAGTTGCCCTATGCGGGCGCGATATCGCCCGCCGAGGCGTTCGAACTGCTGCAACTCGATCCGCGCACGCGTCTCGTCGACGTGCGCACCCGTGCCGAACTCGATTGGGTCGGCCGGCCGGTTATCGGCGACGGGCAATACGCCCACGTGGAATGGACGCGCTATCCCGGCGCCGTACCGAACCAGGAATTCCTTCAGCAACTGAGCCACATCGCCTCGCCCGATACGCCGGTGCTGTTTTTGTGTCGCAGCGCCGCGCGCTCGAAGCTCGCTGCGATCGCCGCTACCCAAGCCGGCTTTACCAAGGCGTATGACCTGCTGGAGGGCTTCGAAGGCGACAAGGACGGCCAGGGGCATCGGAAGACGGTGTCGGGCTGGTGCTTTCGCGGGTTGCCGTGGATCGGCGCCTGATTGCTGATTCGCAGGGGCCTTCGGGCGATGGGCGGGACAATCAGACGCATCGTCCGCGCTGCATGTGACAGGCCGATGATGCGTTGAGTTTTCAGTCAGGCACGGGCGCAAGCGCGCCCGAAGGAAGGATGGCGTGCGCGGCGATCAAACGGCGGCACGACCAGGCTCAATCACTACTCAAGCGCGCGGTTTAGCCGCAGCCGCCTCCGGCTCGACGATATCGCCGCCCAGCAGGTGCACACCTTCACGCAGCTTCACAAAAGCCGCCGCCACCGCTTCCGGTTCGCCCTTCACACCGAGATCAATGTGATGCCGCGCATACACGCCGCCGCGCTCCGCATCGCCTACGCTCGGCAGGCTGAACACCCGCACACCCGGAAAATCGTGTTCGATCTTTTCCATCAACGGCGTCACCCGCGACTCCGGCAGCTCGAACACCAGCAGTGACTTTTCCGCGTGCGGCATCGCGTGATGCAGATGTGCATACTGCGTATCCAGCACCCACTCGATCATCGGCCACGCCATCACCGGAAAGCCCGGCACGAAGTAGTGCTGCTTGATCGAGAAGCCAGGAATCTTGTTGTAGCCGTTGGGAATGATCGACGCGCCCTGCGGATACGTGCCCATGTTCAGACGATGCCGGTTCTCAGCCGAATTCAGATCGAGCGGCGTTGCGGCGTTCGCCGGATACATATCGCGGATGCGCTCCTGAATCAGCTTCGCGGCCTCCGGATGCAGTTCGAGCGGCACGCCGAGCGCGGCTGCCGCGCACTGGCGGGTGTGGTCGTCCGGGGTGGCGCCGATGCCGCCCGTGGAGAACACGATGTCGCCCGAGGCGAACGTGCGTCGCAACGTCGCCGTGATGCGCTCCGGCTCGTCGCCGATGTATTCCGCCCAGCCGAGCGCCAGCCCGCGCGCGCCCAGCAATTCGATGACCTTCGGCAGATGCTTGTCGATACGTCTGCCCGACAGGATTTCGTCGCCGATGATGATGACGCCAAATGCCATTGCCGCCTCTTTCGCTTTGTCAGTAATTCATCAGTAGGGAACCGGCGCCGCGTGCCGCGGGCCGTGCTCTTCCGCGCGCATGCGTTGCAGTGCGCGCAGACAGTAGTAGCCGAACCACAGCGCCGAAAATACAAGGATGAACGCGTAGATCCAGATCGTCACCGCGGTGATCACGGGAAACAGCACGATCAGCCATACCGACGACGCCCACAGCAGCGTCGGCAGCGAACCCAGCAGCCCACTCGCGATGCCGATCAATAGCAGCGGCAACCGGAAGCGCCGCACCAGCGCGCGCCGCTCGTCACGCGTGGCATGCAGCGCGAGCGCGTCGTAACTCATCACGCGATACGTCAGCCAGCCCCACAGCAGCGGCGGAATCAGCGCGAAGAACGGCGGCACCAGCCAGAGTGGCAACGTGACGACCAGCAGCACCAGACAAACCACCGTGGTCCACAATGCGTGGCCCAAGCTACCGTACCACGTTCCGCCGCGGCGCATTTCAAGGCCGGGGAATTGCCGCGCCGACAGAAAGCGGATCACCGCCGGCATCGACAGCGTGGCGATCAACAGCAGCACCGTGACGACGATCAGCGGAATCGCCATCGCAATCACGATGAACGGCGCGATCGCCGTGTGCAGCGCCGAAAAGCCGAGCCAGTCGAACAGATGATAAAGCGTGACCGTGAACGACCAGCTTTCGAGCCACGTGCGCGTGGCGCCGATCAGCGTCTGCCAGGAAAACCACAGGATCACGCCCCACCCGACCGTTGCCGCCAGAAACGGCAGGAAAGTCAGCCAGAGCATGCGCGGGTGGAGCGCGCTTGCAAGTGCGCGCCCGAACGAGCGCAACAGATCATTCATGCGAGCCAGTGCCGGTGAACGAAACGATGGAATAAAGGAAATAGCGCGGCGAACCGGCGAAGGGTCCGGTGAACAGACCGAAATGCAGACCGGAAAACGACTCAGGAACGTGCGCGCAAACGTGGACAGGATAAACCACGTGACGCGCCGCCGGGGAAACCGGCGGCATGAGAAGAAGACGAATGCTCAGACCGCAGCGGCGTCGTTGGCTTCGGCGCGGCGCTTCGGCGAAAGTCGCCCGGCGATGCGCACAAGAGCGAGCCAGTGCTGCGCCCAGAAACCATCGCCATAGCGGCGACCTTCGAGTTGATCGCGGATGCCAGTGGGCTCCATTTCGCGGCTCCACGATACGCTTCGGAACAGCATGTCCCACCATGGGAACAGCACGCCGAAGTTGCAACCGTACTTCAACCCTTCGTGGCCATAGCCGATTGCATGATGCCGGCGATGGAAGGTCGGGCTGACCAGCAGGCGCTCGCCGAGCCAGCCGAAGTACAGACGGATGTTCGCGTGCTGCACGCTCTGCGCGAGGTTCGTGATTGCCACCAGCACGACGAATTGCGACGGCGGCACGCCGATCACCAGCGCGATCGATGCGAAAAACGACGCCTGCAACAAACTGTCGAGCAGATGGTTACGGTCGTCCGACCATAGCGACATCTGCTGCTGGCTGTGATGCACTGCGTGCAGCTCCCACCAGACGCCGAACCGATGTTCCCAGCGGTGGTACCAGTAACCGGCGAAATCGAGCACGAGCAGATACATCGCGAACGTGACGAGCGGCTGCGTAGTGACGCCTGGCCACAGATTGTCGAATTCGATATTCGCGATGTTGTGCAGACGCAGCCAGGCCTGCACGTTGTCGAAGAATGGCTGCAGGGCGAAGAAGAAGAACAGGTTCAGGATGCCGAGCTTGACGATCCATGTGTAGATCACGTCGACGCGCACCGCCTTGCGGTTTTCCCACCGCTCGACCGGGCGCAGCGCTTCGAGCGGGCGCAGCACCGCGTACATCGCCAGCACCTCGAAGACGCCGACGATCACCCAATACAGGCTGTCGAAAGTGTCTTCGTCGTAGTCCATCAGATTGAAGCGGAACAGCAGCGGCTGCACCACGTCGACGTACAGCAACGTCTGCACCGTTGAGACGAAGCTGTCGAGAGAAGAAAAAATCAGATGGAACATGGTGCTGGCCTGTTACTTCATTCCTGGCGGTTCGCTGATAACAGCGTCAAGCGCCGTTCGGCGCCGTGACCGGCGCGCGATTGAAGAAATAGATACCGTGCGGCGAACGGCCGACGGCAATCGTCTGGATCAGCTTACGCGTGTTCAGGTCGATGATGCCGATATGCTTCGCGAAACGGAAGGTCACCCACAGATAGCGTTTGTCGGCGGACAGTTCCATGTCGTCCGGCCCCGGCATCAAGCCGGTGATGTCGCCAACGTTGGTGAGCGTATCTTCGTCGATGATGCTGATCGTGCTCGCAACGCGGTTCGACACCGCCACATGTTTGCCGTCAGCCAGCGAACGGAAGTTGTGCGCGCCCTTGCCCGTCGGGATCGTCTTGACGATCTTCTGATTGCGCCAGTCGACCACGGCGACGTAGTCCGCCCCGGTCATGCCGATCAGCAGGTACTTCTCGCCCGGTGTCATCCACAGGCCAGCCGGCACCTTGCCGACCTTCATCTTCCACTTGACGGTTTGCGTGGCCAGATCGATAGCGGCCAGCTCGCCCGAAACCTGCAGCGTGACGAAAACCGTCTTGCTGTCATTGGTGAACGCCATGTGGCTCGGCATCACCGCAAGCGGCAGACGCGAGGCCAGCGTCATCTGGTTCTTCTGGCTGTCGTAATGATAGATGTCGAGGCGGTCCAGACGCAGCCCGGTGGTGACGAGCCACTTGCGGTCGGGCGAAAAACCGATCTGGTACGGATCCTCGATGTTCTCGACCCAGCGCTGAACCTGGCCCGATTTCGGATCGACGAACATCAGGTTGTTCGACACCGAGTTGGCGACGATCAGCGACGAATTGTCCGGCGTGGCCATCAGGTGGTGGGGTTCTTTACCCGTCGGCACCGTGCCAACGACTTGATGAGTGGTCTCGTCGATCAGGCTCAGCGTGGCTTCGCCGGAATTGAGCACGATCACGTTGTTGGCGTGAGCCGCCGGAGAAAAAAAGCCTGCGGCGGCGACCAGCGCTGCACCCGCGGCGAACGTGGCAGTCAAGCCGGGAAGAAAAAATTTACGCATGAAAACTCACTTCGGAGAACAACCGTCATTGTAGAACGTTTGCTGTGACCAGCGGTTGACGTGGATGCGGGTGCGACGCGCGGAAAAGCGGAAACCAGGCGGGATGCGGGCACGACACTGTCAGCATATTCCGCCGCACTGCCTACATAACGCCGGCTTCATGTAGGAAATCCTCATTCGATTTTCACAACGCCATTATTTTAATCAAATCAATGGATCATTACATTCTTACATTTTTAAAATTCAAATAATACAAATCAAGACGATTCTTTATATTTCCTAATTTTATAC